>ERZ840407.26-NODE-26-length-140571-cov-310.776716_pt1 | contig 140571 bp, 102 predicted proteins | sample MGYA00519877_ERZ840407 | MGnify/ENA primary metagenome ERZ840407 (study PRJEB31850, sample SAMEA3708875) | human gut metagenome | biome: human gut; feature: human-associated habitat; material: faeces | place: China | collected 2014 ...
AATCAGGATGTTGGAAATCAGGGAGTTACATGACGGATGACTGCAATGTGGGTTAACACATCGTATCGATATTTTTCGTATCTTTGCATCATAAATAAGTAATAATTCTAAGAACATGCTTTTAGCACAAAGCAAATTCTAAGAATGCGCTCAAAAAATGAGTTTCAACAGTTTATTAATTATACGTTAAACCTTTAAAATTATTAAGTTATGAACAAATTTTTACGCTATTCATTATCATTGGTTCTGGCATTCGTAGCTAGCGTTACGTTTGCACAGGAAGTAACTTTTGACTTTGACAATGATTACAAAACACTCTTCCCAGAACTGACAGGTACATCTTCTTCAGATTCTAAAGATGGAGATATCACCAAAGCCATGACATGTACAACTAATGGTATTTCTGTAACAGTTTCTGCAAAAACTTCTGGTTCGAATGAAAACCGAATCTGGAATAGGTCACCACGTCTCAGAATGTACAGTGGAACGCTTACGATTCAAGCACCTGCTGACAAGAAGATTGCTTCTATCGACATTATTAATGGAAAATGGAATGATAATAACAAAGCTGACGTAGGTACTAACAATAATGGTTCTTGGACAGGTGATGCAAACAAAGTTGTATATACAATTGCTGGCAACACCCAAATCAAGTCTATCAAAGTTACGCTCGCTGGTACCAAGATAGAGTACACCGATGCAGCAAGTGTAAAGGAACTCTTGGCTAACAATAAAGAAGCTAAGGATTACATCAACCTCAAACTCACAAACGCAAAGGTATTATACGTAAACAGCTACAAGGGAACCGTAAATACTTACGTACGTGAAGGTGACACTGCTATCGAAATGAGGACTTTAGGAATCGATATGCCTGTAAACAGCATCATTAGCGGTACTGTTAAGGTAAATTTGGCTTATGACGCAGGAATTCCTTATCTGTCAGCAAGCAAGGAAACAAACGGCGAAAATCTCAAAATCACAGAGAGCAACGAAGCTGCTGAACCTGTTATTGCAACTGTAAAGGACATCCTTGATGGCAAATACACCAACGACCTTATCAAGATTAAGGAGTTCACATTCAGCAAAGAAGAGTATACTACAGGTAAATTCAACTACTATGCTAACGATGGTGAAAACAAGATTATGATTTACGACAAGTTTAGCGGTATTGGTGGTGTTTCAAATTTAACAGAAGGAGAGAAATATACATTAACCGGTATTTTCGGTGTAATATTCAGAAACATCCCTGAAGTTCTCCCTATCAAGGCTGTAGAAAAGTTTGGACCTACCGGCATCACTAACATTACAGCAGACGAAGCTGCAAAGAACGCTCCTATTTACAACCTCGCAGGCCAGAAGGTAACCAAGGCTTACAAGGGTGTAGTCATCAAGAACGGAAAGAAGATGATTCAGAAGTAATCAAATTCTAAACAACATATCCCTACTGCTCCTCCGATATTCATTTATCGGGGGAGTTTTTTGTTAGGCATAACATACAGCAAATCAACCAAATATTACCCCTATAACATGAAAAGTGGAATATTTTAATGCAAAAGCATAAAAAAATACACCTGATAAATACGTATTCTCAATAATTTTCACTACCTTTGTTGCGATTAATAAACGTATACGAATAAAAAATGATGAAAAGAAAATTATATATCACCCTATTAGGACTGCTCTCTACCATTATGACAGCAGCTGTACCCTACTGCGATGTGAGAAAATTCTCTATCACAGACGGACTCGCAGCCAATACCATCTCAGACCTGAAACAAGGTAAAGACAACCTCATGTGGTTCAGTACATGGAACGGACTGTCGTTCTATGACGGCTACAAGTTTCATACTTTCAGAGACAACCCCGATGATATTGACGTCCTGTCAACCAACCGTATACTGAAAATAGAACCATCACATAACAACAACGTGTGGTGTATCACATACGACCACCAGCTCTACGTATACGATACCCACTTCTGCCGGTTCTTTGCTGTTGGACAGAAATTCAACGAACTGTTCAACATCGACCTGCGCGTGAGCCAGGTATACCCATTGAAAAACGGAGCTACATGGTTTACTTCAGAAGATGGAAAATATATCATCCGATCAGTAGGGAAAACCTTTGATGAGCGGAACATAGAACTCATCAAAGTAGGAGAAAAGGGACTCAGAAGCGGAAATGTATGGTACATCCATCGAGATATACACGGAAGAGAATGGGTGCTTACCGACAAAGGCGCATACATATATCATTCGAAAATTCCAAGCAAACTGCCTTTCAAATGGCTCAGAGGGGTGGGAGAAGATGAGTTCCTGGCAACTGAAGACGGCAAACTGGCAAAATATGACCTGCAGAACCGACTCACCATGATACCGATGCCGGAAGGCGTAACCCGTATCAACCAACTGAAAAATACAGGTTACCAGCTCCTGCTGGCAACCAATCTGGGTGTTATCATCTACAACCCGCGCACCTTCAAGTTTGATATCATCAACGTACAGAGCCCGAGTCAGCCTCTGGCAGAGGTAAAGAAGATTTATACCGATGATTTCGGTATGGTATGGGCATTTACAGACGGTATGGGAGTAACCCTCATCAACCCGAAGACCGGACAGAAGCAGTGGCTCTTTGCCGATCAGGACGACCCGATGGACCGCACAACCTGCGAAAGCAATTTCATCACACAAGACGAAAACAAGACCCTCTGGGTAGTGCCAAGAGGAGGAACCTTCAGTTATTTTGACCGCAAGGCAGGAAAACTGGTGCCTTATCTGCTGAGAAGCAATTCATCGGGCAACTACCGCATACCGAAGATTACGAAATATGTACTCTCAGACCAGGGAATCCTCTGGCTGACAGGCTCTCACGACCTGACACAGGTAGTCTTCAAATATCACCCTTACATTATCAACAAGCTGGATGTGGGCGAAGACGAAGTGTTCTCGGTAAATGCATCACCAGACGGACATATCTGGACAGGCTATCACAATGGAGTAATCCAGGTACTCAACGCCTCCTACCAGCGTATCGGATACCTTTCGCCAAGCGGACAGATTGTGCCACAGCAGGTAAACTTCGCCGAGAAGGGCATCTTCGCCATCCACTTCGATATCAAGGGAAGAACATGGATAGGAACCAACGGAAACGGTGTATATCTGATAGACAAAATGCAGGTAAGACACTTTACCTACGATGCAAACGCCCCCGCTTCACTGCCATTCGACAAGGTATTCGACATCGTAGCCGACCGCACCGGACGCATCTGGATAGGTACCTATGGTGGCGGTATCGCCCTGGTAAATGAGGCGGCAGACGGCAGTATCAGCTTCATCAGTAAACGAAACGGACTGCCTTGGGAGAAACAGCACTACGACCGCATACGCCGCATCTGCTGCACCACTACGGGAACCATTCTCGTAGGTACTACAGACGGTCTCATCACCTTCAGTGATGCCTTTACAAACGCAAGAAAGATCAAATACCACAAGACCTACTACATACCGAACGATACAACAAGTCTGGCTGCAAACGATATGAACAATATCATGGAGCACACCAGCGGCAAGATGTATATCTCGCAACAGGGCGGCGTGATGGAAGAGATTGTGAGCAAATCGCTCCTGCAAGACAACCTGAAGATGAAATACTTCCATGCCATCGATGTTAACGAAGGCATCGTACAGGGCATGGTAGAAGACAACCAGGGAAGAATCTGGGTAATCAGAGAATCGAGTATCGACTGCGTAAACCCGAAAACGGGCCAGTGCAACGTGTTCGGACCTAACGATTTCGACTTCAACATGTCGTTCTCGCAAAGCCGTCCTTACCACGATCCGGCAAGCAACAACATCTCGGTAGGTACCCCGATGGGACTGATTACCTTCAATCCGGCTACGCTGAAGAAGAGCAACTACCAGCCTAAAGTCATCTTCAGTTCCCTCCATTATAGCGGAGAGAAGGAGTCGGAACCTATCCTGCACAAGGAAAAAGTGGTGATTCCAGCCAACAAACGAAATCTGACCATCACCTTCGCATCACTCGACTATCAGCGCAAGTATCAGACCAGATACCTCTATCGCATAGATGGTTATACAGCTCCAGGCGAGTGGATATCGAACGGAAGCAGCAATGTCATCGGCTTCAACCGTATCAATCATGGCGATTACGTACTCAAGGTGAGAGCCACCAACTCGCATGGTGTATGGAGCAAGTATGTGGCAGAACTGCCTATCGAAGTGCGCCCTACCTTCTGGGAAAGCATCTGGGGCAAGTTTCTGATGCTGATTCTGCTCTTCGGTATCGTAGGCGCTATCTTCTATACCTACAACCAGCGCCAGCGCGAGAACGTAACCCACGAAATGAGCGTGCTGAAGAACGAATTCTACAACGATGCTGCCAACCGTCTGAGAACCCCACTAACGCTCATCGGAGCCCCGGTAAGAACCATTCTGGATACCGAGCCGGGTATCACCCGAAAGGGCAAGGAACTGCTGAGAATGATAGCAGACAATGCTAACGAGATGCTGGTAATGCTGGACAAGGTTCAGAGATACGGCAACAAGGCAGACTTCCATACGAACAGCGGTCTGACCGAGGAAGATTACGACCTGGCAGAAAGAGAAAAAGCGAATGGCCAGATTGACGACCACAATGCATCTGACTATCTGGAAGAAACCAACAAACAGAAAGAAGAAAAGGATGCAGAGGCTGAACGCCTGGAAGAAATGGGCAAGGAACAGGAAACTGCACAGGAAGAAGCGGAACAAAAAGACCAGACGATACTGGTAGTAGAAGACAATGCCGACCTGCGCAAGTTCCTCTACAGCATCCTCTCGCCTACCTATAACGTGCTGCTCGCAGAGAACGGAAAGGCTGGTTTAGTGATGGTCCGCAAGGAGATACCAGACTTTATCCTCACGGACGTTACCATGCCTGTGATGGATGGTTTGTCGATGATTCACGAGATCAAGCAGGATACCACCCTCAACAACATCCCAGTGATGATTCTCTCGGCCAAGGCAAGCGTAGAAGACCAGCAGCGAGGCTTTGATGAAGGTATTGTTGCCTATATCACCAAGCCATTCTCTACCCCTTATCTGCTCGGCCGAATAGAGGCTATCCTCACCCAGCGCCGCAACATTCAGATGGATGTCATCAGAAAACTGAAGGAAACTGGCGATAAAGATGCCATAGCAGCCCTGCGAATACTGCCTGCAGCAGCTCCTCTGCCTGCTCTTAACCAGGCTGAAACTAGTGCCGAGAACGAAGCGGTTGATCCAAACAGCGAGCTGGCATTTATGGCGGCACAGATTCAAGACAGAACCATGATGCGTGTCTTCTGGTTTGTTGTTGCCAATGCAGGCAACCCGGGACTCAAGATTGATGACATCTCGAACGAAATCGGTATGAGCCGAAGCGTACTATATAATAAGGTGAAAGCAACAACTGGAATGACACCGGTAGACTTCGTTCGCCATATACGTATCAAGAAGGCATGCGAGATGTTGCGCAATACAGACAATACTCTGACCAGTATCTCCTTCGCAGTAGGTTTCACCGACCCTAAGTATTTCTCGAAGGTATTCAAGAAAGAAACGGGTATCGTGCCTACTGAATACCGAAACAGAACGCAGGGATAGCCCGCATAATTACAGATGAAAGCAGTCATCATTACTGATGGCTGCTTTTATCTGTTTTGACAAAAAATAATACATATTACAGAACATATCTTCAGTTGTTGTCGGGCACAGCCTTCTTCGTTATCGTACACAGCAAAACGTTCAAGCAAGGAAAAAAGCAGAATAGTCATAAAATTGAGCCGTTTTGCTTAGTTTTTTGACCGAATATTGCAAAAAAGTATAAAAATGGGGGGGTATTTGATTAATTTTCCCTTTTTACTGAAAAAAAGCTGAGAAAAAGTTTGGTGTTACAAGAAAATGTAGTACCTTTGCAACAAGTTCTTAGAAAAGTTAAATGATAGATTAATCGTAAACCTCTTTTTCTTTGTTTTTTTGAGGAAAAAGAGGTAAAGAAAAAGGAATGCAGGGTTTGTGAAAATCCTGCATTTTTTATTTTTTCATCTTTCATGCAGGCCGTTATGTAGTCTTATAATCTACACACCTTTCTATTCACAAACCCAATTATCTACGGAATCTATATACTCTTAACTGCGATACTATCTACATTATATATATTACGCTTATTCCTTCATCTATGATTTTGTTCGATTTTTAGAATTTTTAAAAAAACTCTTGAAGTATTCTAAGAGAAAAGTAGTATCTTTGCACTCTAGATCATATAAGTTGAGATCGGAAATATAGATAACACATACATAAAGATAAAAAAAAATGAGAACTGTTTACGAATTTTCTGTTAAAGACAGAAAGGGAAAAGATGTTTCCCTCAAGGAGTATGCCAACGAAGTGCTGCTCATCGTTAACACCGCCACAAAGTGTGGTTTCACACCTCAGTATGAGGAACTGGAGAAACTTTATGAGACCTATCATTCTCAAGGTTTCGAAATACTTGATTTTCCTTGCAACCAGTTTGGTCAGCAAGCCCCTGGTACAGATGAAAGCATTCATCAGTTCTGCAAGCTTACATACGGCACAGAGTTCCAGCGCTACAAGAAGATCAAGGTAAACGGAGACGATGCTGCCCCTCTCTTCAAATTTCTGAAAGAATGTAAGGGCTTTGCTGGTTGGGACGAGAGCCACCCTCTCTACCCTGTTCTCGACAAGATGTTGAGCGAGGCTGATCCTAACTACAAGGAGAGTGCCGATATCAAGTGGAACTTCACCAAGTTCCTCGTTAACAAGAAGGGTCAGGTTGTAGCCCGCTTCGAGCCTACCACAAGCTTCGATGTCATCGCTAAGGCTATCGAAGAGTGGTTGAACTTCTAATGAAAGATAGAAGTCTCGAACTGAGAATAGAATTTCTAAAAAAAGAGAATAGAATTTCTAAAATAAAAGCCAGGTTGCTTTTCGCAGCCTGGCTTCTTTTATATGTGATATCGTTATTTCAATATATCGCAAGGAATAATTGTCAACTGTTTGCTATAAACTATAAACTATTAACTGTTAACTGAAAATTAGTCAACCTTTGGCACATCCTTGAGGAACTGCTGGATTTCTTCATCACTTACTGAATAATTGTGCAAATCGCCATTAATATAGCTATCGTAAGACGGCATATCGATAAGACCATGGCCTGAGAGACAGAACAGGATAACCTTCTCCTTGCCCTCTTCCTTAGCCTTCAGAGCCTCACGTATAGTGGCTGCAATCGCATGGCAGCTCTCTGGAGCAGGAATGATACCCTCGGTCTGTGCAAAGAGCATACCCGCCTTGAATGACTCCAGCTGAGGGATATCTACACCATGCAGGTAACCATCCTTCAGAAGCTGGGAAATAATCATGCCCGCACCATGATAACGGAGACCACCGGCATGAATGTTGGCTGGCTTGAAATCATGACCCAGAGTATACATTGGCAGCAATGGAGTATAACCTGCCTCATCACCGAAATCATACTCAAACTTACCGCGAGTCAGCTTAGGACAGCTCTCCGGCTCTGCAGCAATAAACTCAGTATGGCGCTCGCCTGTGAAGTTGTGACGGAGGAATGGGAAGGCAATACCACCAAAGTTACTACCACCACCGAAACAAGCAATCACCTGATCAGGATACTCGCCAGCCATCGCCATCTGCTTCTCTGCCTCTAGACCGATGATGGTCTGGTGAAGTGCCACATGATTGAGCACGGAACCCAGTGTATACTTACAGCCTGGTGTTGTGGTAGCCAGCTCAACAGCCTCACTGATAGCTGTACCGAGCGAACCAGGATGATGAGGATCACGTGTGATGATATTCTTACCGGCACGTGTACTCATGGAAGGAGAACCCTCTACAGTGGCTCCAAACGTACGCATGATGCTGGAACGGTATGGTTTCTGCTGCATGGTAATCTTTACCTGATAAACTGCTGCCTCCAGGCCGTAGAGTTTTGCTGCATAAGAGAGGGCTGCACCCCACTGTCCTGCACCAGTCTCTGTAGTGACATTGGTATCACCCTCCTGCTTACAGTAGTAGCACTGAGGAATGGCTGAATTGATTTTATGAGAGCCTAACGGATTGGTACTCTCATTCTTGAAATAGATATGCGCCGGAGTACCGAGTGCCTCCTCAAGGGCGTAAGCACGTACAAGAGGTGTTGAACGGTAGAAGGTATACTTCTCCAGCACATCTTCCGGAATATCAATCCAAGCGTGCTCTGTATCAAGTTCCTGCTTTGAGCACTCCTTATTAAATACGTGTGACAAATCATCAGCATTCATTGGCTGGTGTGTCTGAGGGTTCAATGGTGGCAATGGCTTGTTAGGCATATCTGCCTGAATGTTGTACCACTGAGTAGGAAGTTCCTGCTCGCTTAAGATGTACTTTTTCTGTCTCATGTTTATATATATGTTTAAAATTGTTGTATGCCAGAACAAAGGTACAAATAAAAAATGAAATAAAGAACTTTTTTATGTGATTTTCCACTATTTTTTTATTTTTATCCAATAAAATAGTTCATTCTATAGGTATTATTTGTTACATAAGTATATTTTCAGTGTTATTTTTGTAAATTTAATCAAATATTACCCCACAAAATACCAAATATTACACCCGATATTATAATGAAAAATAGTATCTTTGCAACAGAAAAATTCAAAATGCGTTGTGAAACGCTTATCATCATCTTTTACTTATACAAAAAATAAAACATTGGAACTCAATAGGGATATTGGGATTCCAATGTTTTTTTTATGCAATAAACTGATTACTTTTCATTACCTAAATCTATCTGCGATATCTGATTCAACAGATTTACAGCCTGCCCTACTGTCTTCACATCATTGATGCGAAGCATTCGCTTGTTGAATTTTTCCTTCAGAACACAATCTTGAATATGACTGGTAACGTAAGCGAGTATGCGGTTAAACATCTGACTTCTGTAGAACGGACTGTTTACATTGCTTACAAACTGCATCTGCATATAGCCCTGCTTGAGAATAATCTTCTCGCAACCTAGCTTCTTGCCTACCCTACGCAGACCTACCACATACATCAGTTCGTCTGCTTCATGAGGCACAGGACCAAAACGGTCTATCATACGCTTGCGGTAAGCTTCTACTTCATCATCGCTCTCCAGGCGGTCCAGTTCACGATAAAGAAGCATGCGCTCACTGTCACCCGGCACATAAGTCTGAGGAAAATACATCTCCAGATCGCTCTCTATGCCACAATCGTCAACGAAATCATCACCCGTAAGCTGGGCACCTTCATCCATCTTCTCCTGATAAAGATCACAGAACTCCTCGTTCTTCAACTCAGTAACAGCCTGAGAGAGAATCTTCTGGTAGGTTTCATAACCCAGATCTTCCATAAAACCGCTCTGCTCAGAACCCAGCAGATTACCCGCACCGCGGATATCCAGGTCCTGCATGGCGAGATTGAAGCCGCTACCCAGTTCGCTGAACGTCTCCAGAGCCTCCAGACGGCGACGCGCCTCAGGAGTAAGTGCACTCTTAGGTGGCGCCATCAGATAGCAGAAAGCCTTCTTGTTGCTTCTTCCTACGCGTCCACGCATCTGATGCAGGTCACTCAATCCGAAGTGATGAGCATCACTCACGATAATCGTATTGGCATTGGAAATGTCGATACCGTTCTCTACAATAGTGGTAGAAAGCAGTACATCATAATCGTAATTGATAAAGCCCATGATGATTTTCTCCAAATCCTCAGGCTTCATCTGTCCGTGACCGATTGCTACCCTACAGTCTGGGATATGCTTCTCGATGAGCATCTTGAGCTCCGGAAGCTTGGATATTCTGTCGCATACGAAATAAACCTGTCCGTTTCGGCTCATCTCGAAATTGATGGCATCGCAGATAACTTCACTACTAAACGTTACCAGTTCGGTATGAATCGGATAACGGTTAGGTGGCGGAGTGCGCATGATACTCATATCCCGGGCGCCCATCAGAGAGAACTGGAGGGTTCGCGGAATCGGAGTAGCACTCATCGTGAGTGTATCGACATTTACCTTGAGCTGACGGAGTTTCTCTTTGGTAGACACACCGAACTTCTGCTCTTCATCGATGACGAGCAGTCCCAGGTCATGCCATTTCACGGTCTTTGATATCAGCTTATGCGTACCTATGAGGATATCAATCTTACCCTCTTTCAGGGCGTCAAGCACCTCTCTGGTTTCCTTCGTTGTACGGGCTCTACTGAGATAGTCTACCCTTACAGGCATGCCTTCCAGACGCTTTTTGAAAGTCTGATAGTGCTGGAAAGCCAGAACGGTAGTAGGCACCAGCACCGCAACCTGCTTGCTGTCGCACGCTGCCTTGAAGGCTGCACGGATGGCAACCTCAGTCTTGCCGAAGCCCACATCGCCACAAACCAGACGGTCCATCGGTCTGCCGCTCTCCATATCCTTCTTCACCTCCTGAGTAGCCTTATTCTGGTCTGGCGTATCTTCATACAGGAAGGAAGCCTCCAGCGTATGCTGCAGATAATTGTCGGCACTGAAGGCGAATCCCTTCTCCCGTCGGCGCTGGGCATAAAGTTTGATGAGGTCGCGCGCAATGTCCTTGATTCGCTTCTTAGCTTTGTCCTTGAGTTTATCCCAGGCACCTGTACCCAGTGTAGACAGGCGAGGCGGAGTACCGGTATCGCTGCGGCGATATTTGCTGATTTTATAAAGCGAGTGGATAGAAACATCCACCTTGTCATTGTTCGTATAGACGATGCGGATCATTTCCTGATAGCTGTTGCCCGTAGGAACCCTAACCAGTCCGCCGAACTTGCCGATACCGAAGTCTACATGCACGATAAAATCTCCCACTTCCATCTCCTGCAGTTCCTTCATGGTGAGTGCCATCTTGCCGGCTCTCGCTTTATCAGAGCGCAGGTTATATTTATGAAAACGGTCAAAAATCTGATGATCGGTAAAGAAGCAGCACTTCTTGTCATGGTCAGTAAAGCCTTCATGAAGCGTCTTGTCTACCGGTGTAAAACGGATGGCGTAGTGCTTCAGCTCTTCGCTTTCAAAGATATCCTTCAGGCGCTGTTGCTGCTTCTGGCTATCTGCCAATATATATAAGGTGTAACCCTGGAGCAGGAAATCCTCCAGAGTTTGACAAAGCAAATCGAAATTCTTATGGAAAAGAGGCTGTGGAGCAATATTGAAAGGTATCACAGCCGGACTCTCTGACGGAGCAACCTTACCGAACTCGATACGGAGATGAGCCGCTACTGCCTTCTTGAAATCGAGCGGAGAAACGAGGTTGAGCTCGGTCTTCATGTCATGTCTGATGCGCTCAGCCTCTACCTCAGTAGCTCCCTCCAGCTGCTCGGTAAGGCTCTGCGATGAGAAGCCTTCGGTATAGATCTGACCGATGCGGTCGCAAACGAAAGAAAGGTCTTTCGCCACGACTGGCGTACTTTCGGAGAGGAAATTGAGGAAACACTGCTTGTTGCTCTCGATATGAGCGAGTTCGGGCACGATTTCTATCTCTGTGCGCTTCACCTGCGAGAGCTGGGTCTCAACATCAAAGGTACGGATGGTGTCAATCTCATCGCCGAAGAAGTCGATACGGAACGGATATTCGCAACTGTAGGAATAGACATCGAGGATGCTTCCACGCACGGCAAACTGGCCCGGTTCATAAACATAATCGGTTTCTTTGAGTTCGAAATCGCGCAAGGTATGAACCACATCGGTCTGAGCAATCTGCTGGCCTACAGCCAGTTTCAGAATTCGTTCATCCAGATTCTGCTTAGCCACAACGAGTTCTGCCAGTGCATCGGGATAAGTGACTACCAGGAAATGTCCTCCCGAAGAGAGGCGCGCCAGCACCTCTGTACGTAGGATTTCGTTCGCTGCATCACGCTGCCCGTATTTCACGGCACGCCGATAGCTGGAAGGAAAGAAGAAGACCTTCTCCTGCCCCATCATCTGAGTGAGATCGTGATAAAAATAGCCTGCTTCATCGGCATCATCCAGCACGAAGAGTACCGAACGCCTCATCTTCCCCTGCAGAGAAGCAAAGAACATCGGAGCCGAAGAGCACAGCAAACCCTGGAGAAAAATGGAATGAACCGACTTCTTCCCCATCAAATCAAAGAGGGCATCCGCCTGTGGCGAACGCCCGTATGTTTTTTCTATCTTTTGGATTTCCATCCAAGTACTGATTAGTGATTACTGATTACTGAGTAGTGATTACAGAGTATTAATCCTTCTTCGGATATTTCTTGAACCAGCCATCCAGGCGCAGTCGCATCACGCCAAAGAAAGCCTCACCAAAGATGCCACCACTCATCTTGCTCACACCTTCACGACGGTTAACAAAGATGACAGGCACCTCCTTGATCTTGAAACCTATTCGATGAGCCGTATATTTCATCTCTATCTGGAAAGCATAGCCCTTGAAGCGGATAGCATCCAAATCTATGGTTTCCAATACCTTACGTCGGTAGCAGACGAATCCGGCTGTGGTATCATTCACCTTAAATCCGGTTACGATACGTACGTATTTAGAAGCGAAATAGCTCATCAATACGCGTCCGATAGGCCAGTTGACCACGTTCACACCCGAAATATATCTTGAGCCTACAGCCACATCATACCCCTCATCGTGAGTTGCCGCATAGAGACGAGGCAAATCATTAGGATCATGACTGAAGTCGGCATCCATCTCGAAGATGAAGTCATAGCCCTGCTTCAATGACCATTTGAAGCCCATGATATAGGCAGTACCCAAACCGAGTTTACCCGAACGCTCCAGGATATGCAGACGACCGGCAAACTCATTAGCCATCAAGCCCTTAACAATGGCAGCAGTACCGTCAGGACTTCCGTCATCGATAACGAGGATATCAAACTGCTTTTCGAGACCGAAGACAGCACGGATGATTTTCTCGATGTTTTCCTTCTCATTATATGTAGGAATGATTACTATGCTATCACTCATAACTTCTTATAATTTTAATGATTCTGATTCTATATAATGTAATACAGATGCAAAATTACAACTTATTTTTGAAATAACAAGCGAAAAACCGAAATTATTGGTCCGGATTCTCTACAAAACCCTGATATTTCTTGTCAAGTCCGTTCATGATCGCCTCATAGCTCTTGTTCATCTGGTTCTTGATATTGTCAGCTCCCTTGCCTATCGGCTCGATAGGCTCATGAATGGTGAGCTTCAAAGGATGCCAGAAAGCCCAGTAGATGTCCTTCATGCGAGGCTTCACATCAAAACTGCCATTGATGGTAAGCGGACATACCGGCAACTGCAGTTCATCGGCAAGCATGAAAGCGCCGCGGCGGAACACGCCCATGTGACCCGTAAACGTGCGGGCACCTTCAGGGAATACCACCAGCGACATGCCCTCTTTAAGAACCTCGCGAGCACGGTCATAAGAAGCACGGATCTTAGAAGGTCCGCTCTTGTCTACAAAGATGTGGTGCGCATACTCACAGGCGATACCGATGAGAGGCACTTTGCGCAAGCCCTTCTTCATCATCCACTTGAAGTTTCTGCCCAGAAAACCGTATATCAGGAAGATATCGAAAGCGCCCTGATGATTGGCCACGAAAACATAACTCTGGTTCTTCTTGAGATGCTCACGTCCCTCCACCTTTACAGGCAAGAGGAGGATGCGGACCCAAAGCCAAGCCCAATACTTGCCGGGATAATAGCCCCAGAAATGGCCATTGCCCAGCATACATCCCAAAACAGTAGTTAAACTGGTTAAAACGCTAGCCAACAAGAGGATAGGCAAGCATATAACAAGTTGATACAGACGATATAAGTACTTCATTTTTTATTTAAGAATGAATAATTTAACACTCAACATTTAACATTCAACATTTAACACTCCTTATTTTCTCTTCAGTGTGATGACCACGATTTCTGCCGTAGCCCCTATGCGGATTGGAACGGTACCGCCCAGACCCGATGTGGTATAGAGCTGGCAACCCTCCTCCTCGAAGAGGCCATAATCATAAGGAGTAAACATCGACGGACGCAAGCCCAGGATACTGATCTGCCCCGCATGCGTATGACCGCTCAGCGTAAGCTGCGGTGCTACGACCAGCGAATCCTTCCTGTCAGGTCCTATCACATCGCCATCCTCATCCTTCTCCTTATTAATAGTAGAAGGCCAGGTCTCGCGCCATTGCTTCGGAATATGCTGCAGCATCAGCACGAAAGAACCCGGTCTGATGCCATACAGCGCCTTCCTTACGTTGGTTCGCTTTGGTTTGTCATAGTTCTCTGTACCAGCTACATAGATGCTGTCAGCGCCTCTATGCACCGCCACATGCTCATTCATCAGCAGGCGCCATCCGCAACTCCGCTGGAAGTCCTGCATCCGTTTCTCGAGCGCAGCTATCTCCTGCTCATCATCTACATCCATATAATAGGTGTAATCGTGATTGCCCAGCACACTCATCACGCCGTCTCTGGCTTTCAGACTGCTGAGCAGCGCCTGATACTCAGGCAGTTCATCGGGTGTAACATTCTGTAAATCACCCGTAAAGCAAATCAGATCAGGTTTTTCGGCATTGATGCTGTCGATATCGCGCTGAGGCAGATGACCACGCCAGCCATAGTATGACCCGAGATGGATATCGCTGAACTGAACGATGCGATAGCCCTCGAAAGACTTCGGCAGATTGGGTACATAGATGGTGATACGCTTGACCTGCATCTTAGGAAATCCTTCGGTAAATCCGTAGATAAAGCAGATGAACGCCACCGCTCCCACTACCAGTCCGAGGAGCTTGCCCCAGTTGCGATGTCCGTGAAGGAGCCGCATACAGCACCAACCGAAGAGACTGAACAGGCTGAAGACAAACTGCGGAACTGCACATACTGCCATCATCACAAACCAAATGTCGATGAGCACCGGATTGCGTGGCAGGAAGTTGGGCAGTATCGTGATATACGCGCTGTAGGCGATAACCACGAAAGCCGGCAACCAGAAGAGCACCCGCTGCCAGAGACTCTTCAGCCGTAACTTGCCATACCTTTTATATATCCACAGATACGGCAACAGGGTGAATACCACTACGGGTATCAATATTCTTGCTATCATTTCTTGATCAAACTTGATTGAAGATACGTTTTCATTGCCTGCACGGGCACTCCTCTGCGCTGTGCATAGTCGCGAAGCTGGTCATCTCCTATCCGTCCCAGTTCGAAATACCGCGACTTGGGATGTGCAAACATCAGCCCCGATACACTGGCATGAGGCGTCATCATTCCGCTTGTGGTGAGCCGGATGCCCACCTGACTCATATCGATGAGCTGGTCGATGATGAAGTTGGCACTGGTATCGGGCAGCGAAGGATATCCTATAGCCGGACGGATGCCCTGATAGCGCTCCTGATGCTGGTCTTCGATGCTCAGCTGCTCGTCGGGAGCATAGCCCCAGATGCTGCGTCTCACCTCTTCGTGCAACTTCTCTGCCGTGGCTTCAGCCAACCGGTCGCAGAGTGTCTGTGCCATCATATTGAGGTAGTCGTCCGAGCGATATTTCTTCTCCAGACAGCCATCTACCGTCGTGCAGAAGATACCCAGCCGGTCTGTTATTCCACTGCCCAGAGGACGGATGAAATCAGCCAGACAGAGATTGGGTTCTCCCTGAGCCGCCGGATGCTGCTGACGGAGCATCGGGAAGCGGACTTTCTGCCCTTCCAGCCAGATATCATCCCCCTCGCTGTTCGCCTCGAAGAGTCCGAAGACGGCATAGGTATGATATTCGCCTTCCCATGAATGGAGCATATCGAGCGCCTCTGCCTTCAGTTTTTCCTTTTCCTCACGAGGTTTGCCGCTCAATCCCCAGGCATGATAGAAATATAGCCAGTTGATATATGGCTCAATTTCGCTTATATTGTATACTATTCTTCGCATCCGATACGATATTTTATTTTACAATCCCCGTAAGATTTCCCTTTTTCAGGAATTGCTTCTGAACTCCAGTTCCTCTCCTCTGCAAGCGGCATCAAACACGCCTTTGTCGTAGATAAGATGACCGTTACAGAAAGTCTGTTCCACTTTCCATGCAAACTCATCACCCTCTACAGGGCTCCATTTACACTTGCTCTGAATCACCTCTGCGGTCACCTTCCAAGGCTCTCCCTTGCGCACCACAACGACATCTGCCTTATAACCCGGACGCAGGAAGCCGCGCTGACTGATATGGAACAGACGGGCTGGATTATGGCACATCAGTTCAACCAGGCGCTCGACACTGATTACCTTTTCGTCAACAAGTTTCAGCATGCTTACCAGCGAGAACTGTACCATTGGCATACCTGATGCAGCCTTGGCACAACCGCCCTGTTTATCCTTCAACTGATGAGGAGCATGATCGGTACCTACTACAGTTATCTTACCATTACTCAGCGCCTTACGCAAAGCTTCGCGATCAGCAGCGGTCTTTACTGCAGGGTTGCATTTGATGCGTGCGCCCTTCACAGCGTAATCTTTATCCGAGAACATGAGATGAGCCACAACAGCCTCGCCTGTAATATTTTCATCCTTACCAAAGAACTCCAGTTCCTTAGCCGTAGTAACGTGAGCGATATGGAGATGCGCCCCGCTTTCCTTAGCCAGCTGCACCGCCAGACGGCTGCTTTCATAGCAAGCCTCCTCGCTGCGTATTTCCGGATGATGTTCTACGGCAGGGTCCTCACCCCATTTCTGCTTAGCCAGCTGCATGTTGCGGTTAATGATTTCGGTATCCTCACAGTGGGTCATCACCGGCAAATCCAGCTCTTTCGCCTTCTTGAAGATAGCCTGCAGCGCCTCATATTTATCCACCAGCATATTGCCCGTACTGGAGCCCATAAAGAGTTTGATGCCCGGAACACGATGCGTATCGAGCTGTTCAAAATCATTTACATTATCATTGGTAGCACCAAAGAAGAAACTGTAGTTCACATGACTCTTCTCAGCGCCCAGCTGCCGCTTTGCCTGCCAAGCCTCCAGAGTGGTAGTCTGAGGTACCGTGTTAGGCATCTCAAAATAGCTGGTCACACCACCAAAGGCAGCAGCGCGGCTTTCGCTCTCGATGTCAGCCTTCTGCGTAAGTCCCGGCTCACGGAAGTGAACATGATCATCAATCACACCCGGCAAAACAAAACACCCCGAGGCATCGATGACTTCATCGTAATTGCCACGGGGTGCCTCGCCTTCATATATCTCCTTGATAAATTCACCATCCAACAAGAGGTCGCCCACAAAAGAGCGACCCTCATTTATAATGGTTCCATTCTTGATTAATTTCATATTACTAAACTTATAAAATGAAGAGTTTTACAAGATGTTAATGCCCAAGACCTTGAAAGAGTCCTGTTTCTACTCCTGACCTTCCTGTTTTTGAGGAATCGTAGGCGCAGCCAGTTCGTTGGCTGTAGGTGCCGGAGCCGCATCAGGATTTACCTGTGGAGCCGCTTCCATCTCTGGCTGCATGCCGCTCTGCGCATCTCGTGTACCGTTCATAATCTCCTGATTCTCTTGAGCTTTCTTATAATAGTCCTTTACATAAGGATCATTCTTGAAATAGTCGGTAGCCTTGCTCATGATATCCTCAATCCAAGGAGAGAGCATCGGATACTGGTTGCCCATTGTAACGAGGAAGAAGACGCCCGGTCCCAGCACATTGTTGAAGTTGTCGGTAACAAACGAAGTGATGAGCTTGTCTTCCTGCTCAGAGAGGCGGATGGATTCCTCGTTCAGATGCTTGTTGACAGCCACCATATCGCTACCGTTCATGATAGCCTGGTCGTGCTTGTGTACCAGTTCGCGCAACTGATTCTGAATCTGCTGGTATTTCTTGAAGAATCCGAAGAGTTTATCGTTCATAGGAGTACCGCTTACCACCTGCTGTGTATCATCGAGCTTCACCGTAATGCTTCCACTCTCCAGCACCAGCGGCAGCACAGGGTCATCATCCATGAAGATATTCGCCATCTTCATAGAGTCGACAGAACCCTGAAAATGGAACTGTCCGTGCACTACATCGCAAGAATCCACGTTCTTGAAATCGTTGTTTTCCAGTATCTTAAGGTACAGCATGCGTCCGTCCAGAGTACTTACGTTAGAAGTACCCGAGATATCGTAACTGTTGGCACAAGATGCAAGTGCCATCAAGGCAATGAATGCGTAAAATATTCTATTCATAAGCTATCTATATCACTTTCGGTGAACAAAAGTACAATCTTAATTTGAACTGACGAAATAAATTGCAGCAATTTAATTCATTCTTACAAGATTTATGTTTTGTTTGCACTCCTATTGGCCACCGAAAGCTTTTTTCTCGTCCTTTCTATATTACTGATTGTTTTCCTTCTTCAGTTCATGAGAGATGCGATGCGTGGTATACAGTTCCAGCAGGGCTGCGATGAGAAGGAAGACTACCCACTTATTATAGAAATAGGTGATATAGGTCTCATAATTCTCAAACCAGCGGCGCAGGAAAGCATACACCGTATCTACCATCGAGATGCCTGAGAGCACGAAGAAGATGTCTGCCACATACTGCATGCGCTTCAGGCGGTGGATAACCAGCGAAGGTCCCTCATAGAACTGCATCGCCTGCATCACGCTGAAGAGTATGGTGCCCAGCAGGAACCCCCAGCTCGTTACCTGCACCAGCTGCGGATGTGAAAAACCAAATGCGAAGCAAGCCGCACCGACAACCATCAGCACGCCGCCCAGCAAGAAAATAGCACTTTCCAGTTTACTCAATTGTTTCATTTTCGTCTTGTTCGTTAGTTTTTTCCGGAATATCCGAACTCAATACAAAGATGTCTTCATCATCAGCCTTCATGAAATAACGCTGGCGGGCTATCTTCTCAAATGCCCGCACACCATGCTGCATATCACGCAGGGTATGCTTGTCGCTTTCATACTGCTCACGATATTTTTCTATCTCCGAACGGAGCGTAGCTATCTCTATCTGGTACTTAATGTGCTGTCTTACACTGTTGTCGTCAACCACACCAACTACCAGAACACCCGCTACAATCACTATAAGATACTTATAATGAGCGAGATAATTCCATATAATACCAAGTTTTTTACTCATTTCTTCCGAATTTGTTTGCAAAGATAATATTTTTTTGTTATCTTTGCATCATCAATTAAGAAAAAATAATGGAAGAGTATATAGTTTCTGCAAGAAAGTACCGTCCGATGACCTTCGATTCGGTTGTCGGACAGAGTGCATTGACCACCACTTTGAAGAATGCAGTGAAGAGCGGCAAGCTGGCGCACGCCTATCTTTTCTGCGGTCCGAGAGGTGTGGGCAAAACCACTTGTGCCCGCATTTTTGCGAAGGCAATCAACTGCGAGCACCCTCGCGAAGACGGCGAAGCATGCAACGAATGTGAGAGCTGCCGTGCCTTCAATGAGCAGCGTTCCTACAACATCTTCGAGCTGGATGCTGCCAGCAACAACGGTGTTGACCAGATTAAAGTTCTGATGGAGCAGACCCGCATCCCGCCCCAGGTGGGCAAGTATAAGGTGTTTATCATCGACGAGGTCCACATGCTCTCTACAGCTGCCTTCAACGCCTTTCTCAAGACGCTGGAAGAGCCACCTCAGCATGTCATCTTCATCCTCGCCACTACCGAGAAGCATAAGATTCTGCCTACCATCCTGAGCCGATGCCAGATTTACGACTTCGAGCGAATGACGGTAGCCAATACCATCAACCACCTGAAGATGGTGGCTGAGAAGGAAGGCATACAATATGAAGAGCAGGCGCTCGCCGTGATAGCCGAAAAGGCTGACGGAGGTATGCGCGATGCCCTCTCTATCTTCGACCAGGCTGCCAGCTTCTGCATGGGCAACATCACTTACCAGAAGGTGATCGAGGACCTGAACGTGCTCGACAGCGACAACTATTTCCGTCTGGTAGACCTGGCTTTGGAGAACAAGGTGGCCGAGATGATGGTAACACTCGACGGCATTCTGAACCGCGGTTTCGATGGCGGCAACATGATACAGGGGCTTGCCCAGCACGTGCGCAATGTGATGATGGCGAAGGACCCTCAGACCCTGCCTCTGCTCGAAACCAGCGACGACCAGAAAGCCAAGTTCCAGGCTCAAGCCCAGAAGGCTCCTACACCTTTCTTATATAAGGCGCTGGAACTGATGAACCAGTGCGATATCCATTACCGCGCCAGCAGTAACAAGCGATTACTGGTAGAGCTCACCCTGATACAGATAGGCCAGATTACGCAGCCCGAGGATCAGGATGTGCCTAGTGCGGGGCGTACGCCCAATAGATTAAAATCCCTGTTTCAGAAACTCCTGGCTCAGTCTAAGCTTGCTTCTCAGGGTGCAGGTTCTGAGCCTTCCGGCAGCAGCGAAAACCGGTCATCACAGCCGGGAGCGTCTGCTGCTACAGCTACTGCTGTGCCTTCGTCAGGGGCACCGGCAGCCGCTTCTGCAGCCTCCAATGCTGCATCTTATTCTACATCTGCCACCGCAGCCGCATCTGCCTCTCCAGAAGGCTCAGCCGCTGCCGGAGCTGCTACTGATGCTGCATCACCTCACAAGCCACGACTCAAGAATATCAAGCTGGGTGGCATAGGCATGACTTTCTCTAACCTGAAGAAGAGGGAGGAGAACCAGCGCCGCCTGCACAGTCCGTATGATGATGCCAATGAGGAAAAAGCGACCATCACGGGCGACCAGAACGAGTTCACCCAGGAGCAGGTGGAAGCAACATGGTTCAGTATGTGCATGAGAATGCAGAACAAGCTGGATTTCATAGGCTTAGCCAACCGTATGAAGAGTATTGTACCGAAGATAACCAACTATCCGCAGATAGAGGTTATCATCAACAACCAGCTCTTATTAGACGACGTTTTGAACATCAAGAACCGCATTCTCAAGACTTTCGTCTTAGGTCTTCACAACAGCGAACTGAGCATCACCTACCGCCTTGCCGACCAGGAAGAGGTGGGCAAGGTTCTGACCAAGAATGAAGTTCTGGAACTTCTTATGGAGAAGAACCCTGCGATGAAAAAACTCACAAAGGACCTGGATCTGGTCATGACATAGAAGATACTCCACACGATACGAAATTCTCCACTCCATGTAGGACAACCTATACGGAGTGGAGAAACTAGTACTATCTTCCCCAAATGCTGCCATTATACCCGGGCGTATGATGCCCAAGAGGTTATTCAGTATTCAGTATTCAGTTTTTTTCGCGATAGTTACCTTTTATATGGTTACAAATTGTAAGTAATTATTTTATATTATATATATATAGTTATATATATATAATATACTATCTATACAGAGAGTGGTAACAACAGCGAAAAAAACTGAATACTGAATACTGAATACGTTCCACGTAATCGGTTATTACTTTGTAATATACTGGTTTATAGCGCAAAACATAGTTTTCTACACCGCAAAACATAGAGATGCGTTCCATGAAACATAGAGTTATTTCTCTTTACTAAGTTTCAAATCGTAAGCTGCTGAAAATCGTTCCTTATCACATGCCTAAATTTGGTAGATACCAGAAATCTTCGTATCTTTGCACCGGCAATCGAAAGAACAGTCTTTTGTGCCTCGCTCGAGTCTTCTATTAAGACCAACACGGGTTATAAATGATGGCAGACGCCGGTCATCAATGAAGACCCCGAAAACGGCAGAAACGGGGCGTTCTGGGGAATTTGAACCAACTAGGTTAGTGTCATACCGACACACAACAAAAAAAGCCCCCGATGCAGAAAAGCACCGGGAGCCTTCGTAAGCAAATTATTATTATCTTAAAAAGATCAACTGAATATGCAGCACATCACAGTACTCACCATGACGCACCGACAGAAAGGCCTAGATGAGGTTCATGCCCGCTTCCTCAGCCTCCTTGCGCATCTCCTCAGGCCAGATGCTAGCCTGAATCTCACCAATGTGAGCCTTATGAAGCAATACCATGCACAGACGGCTCTGACCGATACCGCCACCAATGCTCAGAGGCAACTTGTCGTTCAGGAGCTGCTGATGGAAGTAAAGCTTCTCTCTATCCTCCTTGCCCTCCAGCTTAAGCTGACGCAGCAGACTCTCCTTGTCGACACGGATACCCATAGAACTGAGCTCGAAACTGCGACCCAGAACAGGATACCAGATGAGGATATCACCATTCAGTCCCACCTTGCCGTTCTCAGCTACGGTGCTCCAGTCATCATAGTCAGGAGCTCGGCCATCATGCTTCTTGCCATCGCTCAACTTGCCGCCAATGCCCTCTACAAATACAGCGCCATACTTCTTGCAGATAGCATCCTCGCGCTCCTTAGGAGAAAGGTCTGGATACATATCGAGCAAATCCTGCGCATGAATAAAATGAATCTCCTTAGGCAGGAAAGGCTTCAGCTGAGGATAATGCTCGCAAGCCAGGAACTCGGTACGCAAGATGGCACCATAGATGCGGCGCACGATATTCTCGAGGAAGGCGATGGTACGGTCTTCCTTGGTAATCACAGCCTCCCAGTCCCACTGGTCAACATAGAGCGAATGAAGATTATCCAATTCTTCGTCAGCACGGATGGCGTTCATATCTGTATATACGCCATAAGCAGGCTCAATCTCATACTCGGCAAGCGTCAGTCGCTTCCACTTGGCAAGAGAATGAACCACCTCAGCCTGGGCTTCGCCCAAATCCTTGATAGGGAAACTTACAGGGCGCTCTACGCCGTTCAGGTCATCATTGATACCAAGACCCTTCAATACGAAGAGCGGAGCGGTAACGCGACGCAGACGGAGCTCGGTGCTCAGGTTTTGCTGGAAGAATTCTTTTATCATTTTAATACCCATTTCGGTCTGGCGCATATCCAGCAGCGCCTTGTACCCTTCAGGTTTTATCAAATTGCTCATTTTTATTTCATATTTAGTATTTGCGCTGCAAAGGTACAAAATAATAATTAATCTGCAAGCATTTTTCCGTATTTTTTCGCAAAATGATAGCATTTTTAAGTTTTTTAGTAGCATTTTGTAGAATAATTTGCAAATACACATTATATATATGAAAAAATCTACCCCAAATATTTGGTTATTTCAAATAAAAGCAGTAATTTTGCAGTCGACTTCCCGATTCGATGTCATTCAGGCGGAGAAACGGGCGGCAGAAAAGAGGGTCTCGTAGCTTAGCTGAATAGAGCGTCAGATTCCGGTTCTGAAGGTCGTGGGTTTGAATCCCACCGAGATCACCCGAAACAACAGAAATGATTAATAATTGAAAACATGGATTTAGTAGAACGATTTATAAACTATACGAAATTCGACACACAGTCGAGCGAAGAATCGACCAGCGTGCCTAGTACGGCAAAACAGCTCGAATTTGCCAAGTACCTGAAGAAGGAACTTGAGGACGAAGGACTGAGCGATGTCGAAATGGATGACATGGGCTATATCTATGCCACCCTGAAGAGCAATACCAAGAAAAAGACTCCTACCATCGGATTTATTTCACACATGGATACATCGCCTGATGCCAGCGGAAAGGATGTTAAGGCGCGCGTCATCAAGAACTATGACGGCAACGACATCGAGCTGAGCCCGGGCATCATCTCAAGCGTTGAGACTTTCCCAGAGCTGAAAGCTCACAAGGGAGAGGATATCATCGTGACAGACGGTACTACCCTGCTGGGTGCTGATGACAAGGCGGGCATCGCTGAAATCGTACAGGCTATGTGCTATCTGCGCGACCACGACGAAATCAAGCACGGAGATATCCGCGTAGGTTTCAATCCTGACGAGGAAATCGGTATGGGTGCACATCATTTCGATGTAGAGAAGTTTGGCTGCGACTGGGCTTACACCGTAGATGGCGGCGACCTGGGCGACCTGGAATACGAGAACTTCAATGCTGCCGGAGCCAAGATCGTCATCAAGGGCGTGAGCGTTCATACAGGCTATGCCAAGGGCAAGATGGTGAATGCAAGCCGACTGGCTGTGGAATTCCAGAACATGATTCCTGAGAACGAGACTCCTGAGCAGACTGAAGGCTACCAGGGTTTCTACCACCTCATCGGCATCGAGAGCCGCTGCGAGGAGGCAAAACTCAGCTACATCATCCGAGATCACGACCGCAACAGGTTTGAAAACCGCAAGGATTTCATCGAGGACTGCGTGAACAAGATGAACGAAAAGTATGGCGACGGAACCGTAAAGGCGGTTATCTACGACCAGTACTATAACATGAAGGAGAAGATTGATCCTAACATGCACGTCATCGACATCGTGCTCAGAGCGATGCAGGAGAGCGGCGTTCCACCTCGCGTAGAACCTATCCGCGGCGGTACCGACGGAGCCCAGCTGAGCTTCAAGGGTCTGCCTTGTCCTAACATCTTCGCCGGCGGTGTCAACTTCCACGGTCCTCACGAGTTTGTGAGCATCCAGGTAATGGAGAAGGTAGTGAAGACCATCGTGAAGATTGCGGAAATCACAGAAGAATTTAATGATTAGTTTATAGTTAATAGTTTATAGTTAATAGGGCATTCTTGCTGCAAAGAAGAAGCCTCAACTAGTTTATAGTTAATAGTTTATAGTTAATAGGGCTTTCTTGCTGCAAAGCGAGCGTCTTATCTACTATAAACTATTATTTTTATCAGCATCCCTCTTCTTTAAGCAAGTTTGCCCCTATACGGCGAAGCCGCTATTAACTATCAACTATAAACTATAAATAATACGGCGAAGCCGCTATAAACTATAAATTATAAATTATAAACTATAACTAATGGCTGAAATTCCATTCTTAGTAAAAGACCTCGCCCTCATCCTGATGGTAGCAGGCATCGTAACCCTCATCTTCAAAAGGCTCAAGCAGCCGCTGGTGCTGGGATACATCATGGCGGGATTCCTGGTTTCGCCACACATGTCCTACACCATGTCGGTAGTCGACGAGACGGATATCCAGACCTGGGCCGACATCGGTGTCATCTTCACCCTCTTCTCGCTCGGTCTCGACTTCTCGTTCAAGAAAATCGTGAAGATGGGTGCCTCTCCCATCATCGCCACCGTGGTCATCGTGTTCTGCATGATGATGCTGGGTATCAGCGTAGGCCACAGTTTCGGCTGGGGAAGGATGGACTGCATCTTCCTGGGCGGTATGCTCGCCATGAGTTCCACCACTATTATATACAAGGCATTCGATGATATGCGGCTGCGCACCCAGAAGTTTGCCTCGATGGTGATGAGCGTACTGATACTGGAAGATATCCTGGCTATCGTGATGATGGTGATGCTGTCGGCGATAGCGAGCGGAAGCAGTCCCGACGGCGGGCAGATGCTTGCCTCCATCGTGAAGATAGGCTTCTTCCTGGGCGTGTGGTTTATCGTGGGCATCTTCGCCATTCCGTGGTTCCTTCGTTCGGTGAGGAAACTTATCAATGCCGAAACCCTGCTCATCGTTTCGCTGGGTCTGTGCTGCGGCATGGCGGTACTGAGCACCAAGGTGGGGTTCAGCAGCGCCTTCGGAGCCTTCGTCATGGGCAGCATATTGGCAGAAACCATTGAGGCAGAGAAGATTATCAAACTCGTAGAACCGGTAAAGAATCTCTTCGGAGCCATCTTCTTCGTATCGGTAGGTATGCTGGTAGACCCGAAGATTCTGGTAGAATATGCCGTTCCTATCCTCGCCCTGGTCGGTACGATACTGATAGGTCAGGCGATATTCGGCACCTTCGGATTCATGCTCGGAGGCGAGTCGCTGAAGTCGGCGATGCGCTGCGGTTTCTCGATGGCCCAGATCGGTGAGTTTTCTTTCATTATCGCCTCGCTGGGTCTGTCGCTCGGCGTCATCAGCAAGTTCCTCTATCCGGTAGTGGTAGCAGTGAGCGTCATCACCACCTTCCTCACACCTTATATGATCCGTCTTGCCACACCTACCTATCAGGTGATGGAGAAACATCTGCCCGACAAACTCATCCATATTCTGAACCATTTTGCGATGAGTCATCCCCAGACGCAGCAACAGAGCAAGTGGAAATCGCTGATCCGCCAGATGCTGGTCAACACCACCGCCTACTCTATCCTCTCGGCAGCCGTCATCGCCCTGATGTTCACCTTCGTGCTGCCGCTGATGCGCAATCTGCTGCCCGGCTGGCATCTCCACTGGTATGCCAACGCCATCACCGGTCTGCTCACCATCCTGTTCATCTCACCGTTCCTGCGCGCCATCGTGATGAAGAAGAACCACAGTGCCGAGTGGAAACGCCTCTGGGTGGAGAGCAGCATCAACCGCGTGCCGCTGCTCTTTACGGTGTTCGTGCGCTTTATGATAGCACTGGCTTTCATCTTCTACATCATCAATTTCCTCTCGCGCTTTACCAATGCGCTGATTGTCTGCATCGGTGCAGCAGTAGTGATGCTGATGATAACCTCCCGCCACATCAAGAAGCGTAGCATCGTGATGGAGCGCGTCTTCGTTCACAACCTCCGCTCGCGCGATATTGCGGCTCAGGTGAATGGCGAAAAGCGGCCGCTCTACGAGGGCAGACTGCTAGACCGGGATATCCACATCAGCGAATTTGAAGTGCCAGAGGACAGCAGTTGGACGGGCAAATCGCTGCGAGAGCTGCATCTGCGCCAGCGGTTCGGTGTAGACCTGAGCAGCATTCACCGCGGCTCTCACCGGCTGAACATCCCGAACGGCGACATGATCATCTTCCCGGGCGACAAACTGCAGGTAATCGGCAACGACGACCAGCTGCAGAAATTCAACACCGCCCTGCAGAGCGACCTGCTGCCTGAGGAGGCTGAAATAGAAAAGCGCGAGATGAAGCTCAGCCAGCTCATCATCAGCGGCGGCAGCGAATTCCTGGGAAAGACGCTGATAGAAAGCGGAATAAGGGATAAATACAACTGTATGGTGGTAGGACTGGAAGAGGGCCGGGAAAATCTGACGCACGTATCCCCTACACGAGTCTTCAAGAAGGGAGACATCATCTGGATAGTGGGAGAAGAAGCAGATTTGAAGAGAATCAAAAATTAAATGAAACACCACTACTTCACGGTGATATGGAAGCAACCCTGGTTCACCTCATATTTAATATAGCAGCGGTTCTTGTTGCGGAAATCGCGGAGCACCTCGGAGAACACCCATTTCAGGGTATCATTCTGCACCTGGCGGCGAGGCTGCTCACGGGTCTGAATCTGCTTGTAGCGGTTGTAGCAGATATCGAAGGTAGTACCATAGAGATGACACGAATTCTCGGTAGCATTGCCGTTTCGGGTACGCAGTTTAGCCACATCATCCTTGGTGCGCAGAATGCTCGTCACGATAATCTTATGCAGCGGAATGCCCTTGATCTGCAGCGAATCAAAATAGGCACGGCCGATATCCTGGAGCAGCACAGAGGCGCGAGGCACCAGGTAAGGAATACTGTTGTTCAGCTTGTCAACATAAAAGAAAGGATTGCTGCCCACATACACCAGCTTGCCCTTGCTGTTCTCCGCCTCCAGACGGTTCTGTACCGGTTTCACGCCGTGCTTAGTAGCCGCTAAAATCTGCACATCCTGCTGGTCGGGGAAAGTATTGCCGAAATGAGGCACCGAGAAGATACGATGCTTCACCTCCTTGCCATCCTTGTCGAAGAAGATAGAAGGCTTGCCGCCCTGTTCCGTATCAGGCATAACAGAGAGTTCATCCTTCTTCAGGTTCTCAGCCACATTCCCTTCAGCATCAGCCGATGCATCAGAAATCTCAGCAGAAGAAGCATCAGAAGCAGCCGAATCCTTCGCTGCCACGAGCGTAGAATCAGCCGCACCAGCAGCCGCAACCTTCGGTTTTGCTACTCCCGGGAAAATGACTCTTACCAGCGCCAGAAGCAAAACCACAATACCAAAACCCTGTAAATATCTGTTCTTACTAATCTTCATAATTATCTTATTTTCACGAAATAATATTCTATATTCTTCAGGCAAAACGGGAACCGCATCGCCAAATTTAGCTGCAAAGGTAACAAAATCTCTCGAAAAAATAGCTTTTTTAATATTTAAAGAATGTTTTATTCGCCGAAATTTGCTCATTTCATGGAAAAGTAGTAATTTTGCAGCGTTATATAACAAAATATTAGATAGGATAGTTTAAACTTTATAGAATTAAGACATTTTGATAGAGAAACATATTGTACTCGAAGATATCGATCCAGTGATGTTCTACGGTGTGAACAATGCCCACCTGCAGATGATTAAATCGCTGTATCCTAAGTTGCGTATCGTAGCACGCGACAACGTGATTCGTGTGCTCGGCGACGAAGAGGAAATGGCAAAGGTGGAAGAGGATATTGAGCAGATGCGCAAGCACTTGCTTAAATACAACATGCTCAATGATGAAGACATCCTGGACATCGTGAAAGGAAAACAGACCAAGGCGGACAGCGTGAAAGGCGTGCTGGTATACAGCATCAGTGGCCGACCTATCAAGAGCCGCAGCGAAAACCAGCAGCAGCTGATAGATGCTTACGAGAAGAACGACATGGTATTTGCCGTGGGACCAGCCGGTACCGGCAAGACCTATCTCAGCATCGCCCTTGCCGTAAAGGCCCTCAAGGAGAAAGCCATCAAGAAAATCATCCTCTCACGACCAGCCGTAGAAGCCGGCGAAAAACTCGGTTTCCTGCCTGGCGATATGAAAGACAAAATTGACCCATACCTCCAGCCGCTCTACGATGCGCTGGAAGACATGATACCTGCCGTAAAGCTGCAGGATATGATGGAAAAGCACATTATCCAAATTGCTCCGCTCGCCTTTATGCGCGGACGCACACTCAGCGATGCCGTCGTCATCCTCGACGAGGCGCAGAACACTACCTCCCAACAGATTCGCATGTTCCTAACCCGTATGGGCATGAACACAAAGATGATTATCACCGGCGACCTGACACAGATAGACCTGCCACGCGAACAGCGAAGCGGACTGAAGGAAGCGCTCAAGATTCTGGACGGCGTGGAAGGCATCGGAGTGGTGAAGCTGGGACAGAAGGATATCGTGCGCCACAAACTCGTAACCCGCATCGTCAACGCATACGACAAGTATGACAAGGAGAGAGCGGAAGCACGGGAAGCTCAGAAAGCAGAAAAAGATAATTCAAAATAATAAGAATGAAGAATGAACTGAATGATTACTCAAGGCATATCATAAAGTTCAAAGTTCAAAATTCAAAGTTCAAAGTAAAATGAAAGCATTAACAAAGACAGATTTCCATTTTGATGGACAGAAGAGTGTTTACCACGGTAAAGTACGTGATGTGTATGACATTAACGACGACCTCCTCGTGATGGTCGCTACCGACAGAATCTCAGCGTTCGACGTTGTTCTGCCTAAGGGTATCCCTTTCAAAGGACAGGTGCTCAATCAGATTGCAGCTAAGTTCCTGGACACAACTACAGACATCTGTCCAAACTGGAAGTTGGCTACTCCAGACCCAATGGTTACCGTAGGTTTGAAGTGCGAAGGTTTCCGCGTGGAGATGATCATCCGTTCTATCCTCACCGGTAGTGCATGGCGCGAGTATCAGAAGGGCTGCCGCGAGATCTGCGGTGTGAAGTTGCCAGACGGTATGCGCGAGAACCAGCGTTTCCCAGAGCCTATCATCACCCCTACTACAAAGGCTGACGAGGGTCACGACATGAATATCTCTAAGGAAGAGATTATCGCCCAGGGTATTGTTAGTGCAGAGGATTACGCTGTGATGGAGGACTACACACGCCGCATCTTCGCCCGCGGTCAGGAAATCGCTGCCAAGCAGGGCTTGATCCTCGTAGATACTAAGTACGAGTTCGGCAAGCGCGACGGCAAGGTTTATCTCATCGATGAGATCCACACTCCAGACTCTAGCCGCTACTTCTATGCTGACGGTTACGAGGAGAAGTTTGAGAAGGGTGAACCACAGCGCCAGCTCTCTAAGGAGTTCGTTCGCCAGTGGCTCATCGAGCACAACTTCATGAACGAGCCAGGCCAGACTATGCCAGAGATTACCGACGAGTATGCAGAGAGCGTATCCGACCGCTACATCGAACTCTACGAGCACATCACCGGCGAGAAGTTTGACAAGGCTGCAGAGGAAGGCGACATCGCTGCCCGCATCGAGAAGAACGTAAGCGAGTGGCTTGCTGCACACAAGTAGTTTTTAGTTAATAGTTTACAGTTAATAGTTTACAGTTAATAGAGGCTACGCCGTTGAGCAACAAAGCGGTTCATGCTATAAACTATAAACTATAAATTATATACTATATATAATGTATAAGCAAGAACAGATAAAGCCCTACGAGGGCACAGGAGACAAGGGCAAGCTGGTAGAGGAGATGTTCGACAACATCGCCCCTACCTACGATACCCTGAACCACCGTCTCTCGTGGGATATCGATAAGGGATGGCGCAAGAAGGCAATCAGGCGTCTTGCGCCCTTCTCTCCTAAAAAGATGCTCGACATAGCTACCGGTACCGGCGATTTCGCCATCCTAGCCGCACAGATGCTACATCCCGACCAGCTGATCGGAGCAGACATCTCGGAAGGCATGATGGAGATAGGCAGACAGAAGGTAAAGCAGCTGGGACTGGAAAACACCATCTCCTTTGCCAAGGAAGATTGCCTCAACCTCTCGTTCCAGGACGAGAGCTTCGACGCTGTAACCGCAGCCTTCGGTATCAGGAACTTCCAGAACCTGGATCAGGGACTGAAGGAAATGTGCCGGGTACTGAAAAAGGGCGGACATCTCTGCATCGTAGAACTCACCACGCCGGTCAGTTTCCCGATGAAGCAGCTGTTCAGCATCTACAGCAACACTGTCTTGCCGATGTATGGCAAACTCATCAGCAAAGACCAGAGCGCCTACAGTTATCTCAACAAGACCATCGAGGCATTCCCTCAGGGCGAGGTCATGATGGAGGTGTTCAAAAAGGCAGGATTCGCAAAGGCAGAGTTCAAGCGACTCACCTTCGGCATCTGCACACTCTATTTCGCAACCAAATAAAACAAAAATATTATGGACAAGTATGGACTCATAGGTTACCCTCTGGGGCATTCGTTCTCAAAAAACTATTTCAACGAAAAGTTTGAGAACGAGGGCATCGATGCCCAATACATCAACTTCGAGATACCTTCTATCGAAAATCTTACCGAGATTCTCGACTCAAATCCTGAGCTTAAGGGTCTCAACGTCACCATTCCTTACAAGGAGAAAGTGATCAGCTATCTCGACGTGGTAAGCCCTGAGGCGAATGCTATCGGAGCCGTCAACGTGATCAAGGTAGAGCACAGAGGCGAAGATGTTTATCTGAAAGGATATAACAGCGACGTAATCGGTTTTACCAAGAGCATCGAACCTTATATCGAGCCTTATCACAAGAAGGCTCTCATCCTGGGTACAGGCGGAGCTTCAAAGGCTATCAACTTCGGTCTGAAATCGCTCGGACTGGAAACAGCCTTCGTGAGTCGATACGAGCGTCCGGGTACTATCCAGTACGAAAAAATCACCCCTGAGGTTATCAAGGAGTATAACGTCATCGTAAACTGTACCCCAGTGGGCATGTACCCACACGTAGACGAGTGTCCTGCGCTGCCTTACGAGGCAATGGACAGCCACACCCTGCTCTACGACCTCATCTACAATCCCGACGAAACCCTCTTCATGAAGAAGGGCAAAGAACATGGAGCCACAGTAAAGAATGGCTTGGAAATGCTCTTGTTGCAAGCCTTTGCATCATGGGATTTCTGGCACCAGGATTAGTTACTAGTTAATAGTTTATAGTTTATAGTTAATAGGGCTTTTCTGACTATGAAATATAGTATACTTAGAGAAAAAAGTAAAGCTTTTGCTATTCGGATTATCCGAATGTACCAATGGTTGACAAAAGAAAAGAAGGAATTCATTCTTTGCAAACAATGCCTAAGAAGTGGTACTAGCATAGGAGCTAACATCACAGAAGGTCTCAATGCTCAAAGCACCAGCGACTTTTTAGCAAAACTCTATATTTCACTAAAGGAAGCCAACGAAACAAACTATTGGCTAGAACTATTATATGAAACAGAGTATATTGATAAAAAAAAGTTTGATAGCATGAATAAAGATTGTTTAGAGTTGATAAAATTGTTGACTTCTATCATCAAGACAACAAAAAGAAATAATCAATTATAAGTAAGAATGCTATAAACTATAAATTTTAAACTTTTAATTATGAATAATAGATATATGATGCGCGGTGTTAGCGCAGCAAAGGAAGATGTTCACAACGCTATCAAGAACATCGACAAGGGTATCTTCCCACAGGCTTTCTGCAAGATCATACCTGATATCTTGGGCGGCGACCCAGAGTATTGTAACATTATGCATGCCGACGGTGCAGGTACCAAGTCTAGCTTGGCTTACATGTACTGGAAGGAGACGGGCGACCTCTCTGTATGGAAAGGTATCGCTCAGGATGCTATCGTGATGAATACCGACGACCTGCTCTGCGTAGGCGCCGTAGACAACATCCTCGTAAGCTCTACCATCGGACGCAACAAGATGCTCATCCCAGGCGAGGTTATCTCTGCTATCATCAATGGTACTGACGACCTGCTCCACGAGATGCGCGAGATGGGTATCGGCATCTATCCTACAGGCGGTGAGACTGCCGATGTAGGCGACCTGGTTCGTACCATCATCGTTGACTCTACCGTTACCTGCCGCATGAAGCGAAGCGATGTCATCAACAACGCCAACATCCGTCCAGGCGATGTTATCGTAGGTCTTTCTTCTACAGGTCAGGCTACTTACGAGAAGAAGTACAACGGCGGTATGGGCAGCAACGGTTTGACTTCTGCCCGCCACGATGTATTCGCCAAGTATCTCGCAGAGAACTATCCTGAGAGCTACGACCACGCCGTGCCAGACGAGTTGGTTTACAGCGGTAAGTATAAGTTGACTGATGAAGTAGAAGGTTCACCTATCAACGCCGGAGAACTGGTACTCTCTCCTACCCGTACCTACGCTCCTGTCATCAAGAAGCTTCTCGATGAGCTCCGCCCAGAGATTCACGGTATGGTTCACTGTACCGGTGGTGCCCAGACCAAGGTTCTGCACTTCGTAGGCGAGAACTGCAAGGTAGTGAAGGACAACATGTTCCCAGTGCCTCCACTCTTCAAGGCTATCCACGACTGCTCTGAGACCGACTGGAAGGAGATGTATCAGGTATTCAACATGGGTCACCGTATGGAGATCTACGTTCGTCCTGAGGTTGCCGAGAAGGTTATCGCCATCAGCAAGAGCTTCAACATCGATGCCCAGATTGTGGGTCACATCGAAGAAGGCAAGCGCAGCCTGACCATCAAGAGCGAATTCGGAACATTCGAATACTAATTGATAGTTAATAGTTAATAGTTTATAGCGGCTTCGCCGTTTAGCAAACTTGCCATAGGTGGTTCATGCTATAAACTATAAACTATAAACTATAAACTAAAATAAAATGGATAATAACAACATATTACAGAAGCTAGAAGGCTTAGAGAGCCGATACGAGGAAGTAAGCACCCTCATTACCGACCCTGATGTCATCGCCGACCAGACACGCTACGTGAAACTCACCAAGGAATGGAAAGACCTGGGTGATATCATGGACGCACGCAAGCGATACATCAACTGCCTGAACAGCATCAAAGAGGCAAAGGACATCCTTGCCAACGAGAGCGATCCGGAAATGAAGGAGATGGCTCGCGAAGAACTCAACGAGAACGAGGCGCTGCAGCCTAAACTCGAAGAAGAAATCAAGATTGCGCTGGTACCTAAGGACCCGGAAGACGCCAAGAACGTACAGATGGAAATCCGAGGCGGTGCCGGAGGCGACGAGGCTGCCCTCTTTGCAGGCGACCTATTTAATATGTATAAGAAATACTGCGAATCGAAGGGATGGACCGTCAGCGTGACTTCTGTTTCTGAAGGCGCAGTAGGTGGATACAAGGAAATCGACTTCGCTGTAAGCGGTACTGACGTTTACGGTACATTGAAGTATGAATCAGGTGTTCACCGTGTTCAGCGTGTGCCTGCTACTGAAACACAGGGTCGTATGCACACCTCAGCTGCTACCGTAGCCGTATTGCCAGAGGCAGACAAGTTTGAGGTGAACATCAACGAAGGTGACATCAAGTGGGATACCTTCCGAAGTTCAGGTGCCGGTGGTCAGAACGTGAACAAGGTGGAGTCTGGTGTACGTCTCCGCTACCCTTGGAAAAACCCTAACACAGGCGAGGTAGAGGAAATCCTCATCGAGTGTACCGAAACCCGTGACCAGCCAAAGAACAAGGAGCGTGCTTTGAGCCGCCTCTATACATTCATCCACGACCGTGAGCACCAGAAGTATGTTGACGATATCGCCAGCCGCCGCAAGAGCCTCGTTTCTACCGGCGACCGCAGTGCGAAGATCCGTACCTACAACTTCCCACAGGGCCGTGTTACCGACCACCGTATCGGTTACACCACTCACGATCTCAACGGTTTCCTGGCAGGTGATATTCAGGACATGATTGATGCCCTGACCGTAGCCGAGAACGCAGAGAAACTGAAAGAAACAGAATTGTAAAACCCCGATTCATCGTTCCGTGCTTCGGGGCGATGAATCATCATATCAATCCATTATGAACAGAAAAGAACTCATAGAGCAGATTTTCGCCAAGAAGAGTTTCTTGTGCGTAGGTCTTGACACAGATATCAACAAGTTGCCTAAGTGCATCACCGAGAGTGAAGACATCCAGGGCGCAGAAGCCGAAATGATATTCAGATTCAACAAGGCTATCATAGACGCAACAGCCCCATACTGTGTGGCTTACAAGCCAAACCTGGCTTTTTATGAGAGCCGCGGAATCGATGGCATGATTGCCTTCGAAAACACCATCAAGTATCTCCACAGCCACTATCCAAACCACTTCATCATCGCAGATGCCAAGCGCGGCGATATCGGCAACACCAGCAAGATGTATGCCCAGACATTCTTCGAGGAGTACAATATCGACTCTGTAACCGTAGCTCCTTATATGGGCGAGGATTCAGTCAAGCCATTCCTCGAGTATGACGGCAAGTGGGTTATCCTCCTGGCACTTACCAGCAACAAGGGTAGCCACGACTTCCAGCTCACCGAGGATAAGGAGGGCGAGCGCCTCTTCGAGAAGGTTCTCAAGAAGAGCCAGGAATGGGGCAACGATGAGAACATGATGTATGTAGTAGGCGCTACACAGGGCAAGATGTTCGAAGACATCCGCAAGGTGGCTCCTAACCACTTCCTCCTCGTACCGGGCGTAGGTGCACAGGGCGGCAGCCTGCAGGAGGTTTGCAAGTATGGCATCATCAAGGACTGCGGCTTGCTCGTCAACTCTTCCCGCGGCATCATCTATGCCAGCAACGGCGATGACTTTGCTGAGGTAGCAGGTCAGAAAGCTAAGGAGTTGCAGGCTGAAATGGCAGCAGAACTTGCTAAGTTATAAAAACTCGATTTAGGCGCAAAGTATCTTGAAAAAGAGGCTTTGCGCCTAAAAAATACCCTTTTATGGGGCGAAAAAGCAAAATATTACAAAATAAAGTCGAGAATCTAAATCTTTTTTGCTATTTTTGCAAACAAATTGCGGTTACCTAAAGGTAATGATGCCTTGGGAACCTAAATAAAACAAACTAGAAGTCAGATAAATTATGGAATTTACCGCTCAACAAATAGCCCAGTTCGTTCAGGGCCGTGTGGAAGGTGATGAGAACGCAACAGTCAACACCTTCGCAAAAATCGAAGAAGGTAAGGAAGGCGCTATCTCGTTCCTTTCTAACCCTAAATACACTCATTATGTTTACGAAACCAAGTCAAGTATCGTACTCATTGATGAGAACGTAGAATTGGAACACCCTGTCAGCACAACCCTCATCCGTGTGAAGAATGCATACGAGTGTGTGGCTAAGCTCCTGCAGATGTACGAATCTATGAAGCCTAAGAAGACCGGCATCGATCCGCTGGCTTTCGTATCTCCAAAGGCTAAGGTGGCTGAAGGTGTATATGTAGGTGCTTTCGCATATATCAGCGATGGTGCAGAGGTAGGCGAAGGTAGCCAGATTTATCCTCATGCCTACATCGGAGAGGGTGTGAAGATTGGCAAGAATGCACTCATCTATCCGAACGTTACCGTATATCACGGTTGTAAGTTAGGCAACAACGTTACGCTTCATGCAGGTTGTGTGATCGGTGCCGACGGATTCGGATTCGCTCCTGGTCCTGAAGGATACGACAAGATTCCTCAGATTGGTATCGTTACCATCGAAGACGATGTAGAGATTGGTGCCAACACTTGTGTTGACCGTTCTACAATGGGTTCTACCTACGTACGCAAGGGCGTGAAACTCGACAACCTCGTACAGATTGCCCACAATACCGACATCGGCGCCAACACCGTGATGTCTTCTCAGGTAGGTGTAGCAGGCAGTACGAAGGTAGGCGAATGGTGTATGTTTGGCGGACAGGTGGGTATTGCCGGCCACATCACTATCGGCGACAAGGTGTTCCTCGGTGCCCAAAGCGGTGTTCCGGGCAGCCTCAAGAGCGGCCAGCAGCTCATCGGAACTCCTCCTATGGAGCAGCGCGCTTACTTCAAGTCTCAGGCTATCTTCCGTCGTTTGCCTGACATGTACAAGGAACTCAACGACCTGAAGAAGCAGATTGAAGAATTAAAGAAAAAGTAATTTTTTTCAATGTTAAATGTAAAGTGTTAAATGAGCGAATGCCCCAACAAGTTAACACTTAACATTTAACACCTAACATTAAAATAAATCGTTATGTCAAAACAGAAGACACTGAAAGGTAGTTTCTCTCTTTGCGGAAAGGGTTTGCATACAGGCTTGAGCCTCACCGTAACTTTCAATCCTGCACCAGAGAACACCGGTTATAAAATACAGCGCATCGACCTCGAAGGCGAGCCTGTCATCCAGGCTGTAGCTGAGAACGTTGTTGAAACACAGCGCGGTACTGTACTCGGTAAGGGCGATATCCGCGTTTCTACCATCGAGCATGGTATGTCAGCACTCTATGCCCTCGGCATCGACAACTGTCTCATCCAGGTAAATGGTCCTGAGTTCCCTATCCTCGACGGTTCTGCTGCTCCTTATGTAGAGAAGATTCAGAGCGTAGGCATCCAGGAACAGAATGCAGAGAAAGACTACTACATCATCCGTCATAAGATTGAGGTGAAAGATAATAACGGGTCTGTTATCACCATTCTTCCAGACGAGGACTTCAGCATCACAGCCATGTGTTCTTTCGAGAGTAAATTCATCAACAGCCAGTTTGCTACCCTCGAAAAGATGGAGACATACGCAGAGGAGATTGCTTCTGCCCGTACCTTCGTTTTCGTACGTGATATCATGCCTCTGCTCCAGGCTAACCTCATCAAGGGTGGTGACCTGGACAATGCCATCGTTATTTACGAGCGCCAGGTAGAACAGGCTCAGCTCGACCAGCTCGCCGACCATCTCAAGGTGCCTCACATGGATGCCAACAAGTTGGGTTACATCCAGCACCGTCCATTGCAGTGGGAGAACGAATGTACACGTCATAAACTGCTCGATATCATCGGCGATATGGCACTCATCGGCAAGCCTATCAAGGGCCGCATCATCGCTACGCGTCCAGGCCATACCGTAAACAACAAGTTCGCCCGCCTCATGCGCAAGGAGATTCGCAAGCACGAGATTCAGGCTCCTATCTACGATCCTAACGAGGAGCCAATCATGGATAATATCCGCATCCGTCAGCTCCTGCCTCACCGCTACCCTATGCAGCTGGTCGATAAGGTCATCGCTATGGGGCCTAGCAGCATCGTGGGCGTAAAGAATGTAACCAGCAACGAGCCTTTCTTCACCGGTCACTTCCCTGAGGAACCGGTTATGCCGGGTGTTCTCCAGGTAGAGGCTATGGCACAGTGTGGCGGTCTGCTCGTCCTCAACCAGTTGGAGGAGCCTGAGCGCTGGAGTACTTACTTCATGAAGCTCGATGATGTAAAGTTCCGCAAGAAGGTGGTTCCGGGCGATACCCTCCTCTTCCGTGTAGAACTACTCGCACCTGTACGTCATGGCATCAGCTCTATGAAGGGCTATATGTTCGTAGGCGACCAGGTGGTGGCAGAGGCTACTTTTACAGCACAGATTGTTAAGAACAAGTAAAACTCAGTTAATAGTTAATAGTTTATAGCGGCTGCGCCGTTTAGCAAGATTGCTTAGGTGGTTCAGGCTATAAACTATAAATTATAAACTTTAAACTAAATAGAAATGAATCAGATTAGTCCATTAGCGTTCGTTCACCCAGAGGCAAAACTCGGTGACAACAACATTATCGGTCCTTTCTGCTATATCGACAAGGACACCGTTTTGGGCGATAACAACGTATTGCAGAACAGCGTTACCATCCACGTGGGCGCTCGCATCGGCAACAATAATGAATTTTTCCCAGGCGCCAGCATCTCTACCAAGCCTCAGGACTTGAAGTTCAAGGGCGAGCAGACAACCTGCGAGGTGGGCGATAACAACAGCATCCGTGAGAATGTTACTATCTCTCGTGGTACAGCCTCTAAGGGCAAGACCGTAGTAGGCAGCAACAACCTCCTGATGGAGACCGTTCACGTGGCTCACGACTGCGTGCTTGGCAGCGGCTTGATTATCGGCAACTCTACCAAGTTTGCCGGTGAGGTGGTAGTAGATGACAACGCCATCGTCAGCGCCAACGTTCTCGTTCACCAGTTCTGCCATATCGCAGGCTACGTGATGATCCAGGGTGGTTGCCGTTTCTCTCAGGATATTCCTCCTTATATCATTGCCGGCAAGGAGCCAACCCGCTATTGCAGCATCAACCTCATCGGTCTGCGCCGTCGCGGTTTCAGCAATGAGACCATCCAGAACATTCATGAGGCTTACCGCCTGCTCTACAGCAAGGGCATCCTGAAGGAAGGTATCGAGGAAATCAAGAAGAATCTTGAGGTTACCAAGGAGATTCAGTATATTATCGACTTCGTAGAGAGTTCTCAGCGAGGCATCATCCGATAATGAAAACTTTAATTGTAGTACTCGGTCCTACCGGTGTAGGTAAGACCGAGCTCTGTCTTTCTCTGGCAGAGCATCTCTCTATACCTATTATCAATGCCGACTCCCGCCAGATCTTCGCCGAACTCCCCATCGGAACCGCAGCCCCTACTGCCGAACAGCAGCAGCGGGTAAAGCATTATTTCGTAGGAAACCACCACATCGAAGATTATTACAGCGCTGCCCAATACGAGGCTGATGTGATGAATCTCCTGCAGGAAGATATCTTCAAGAATCACGATGTGGCTCTGCTTACAGGTGGCAGCATGATGTATATCGATGCTGTATGCAAAGGAATCGACGACATTCCTACCGTGCGGGATGACATCCGTACCTGGATGAAACAGCGCCTGGAAGACGAAGGCTTGGAAGCGCTGGTAGAAGAACTCCACAAGATGGACCCGGAACATTGGGCGATAGTAGATAAGAAGAATCCACGCCGCGTGGTGCATGCCCTGGAAATCTGTCACCAGACTGGCAAGACCTACACTTCTTTCCGTGTAGCCGAGAAGAAGCAGCGTCCTTTCCGCATCATCAAGATAGGCCTGAACCGCGACCGTGCCGAACTGTACGACCGAATCAACCAGCGTGTGCTGATGATGATGGAGGAAGGCCTGGAGGCAGAAGCCCGCAGCGTATATCCACACAAGGGTCTCACCGCCTTGAGAACCGTGGGCTACAAGGAAATGTTTGCCTATTTCGATGGCGAGATAGATAAGGATGAAGCCATCCGCCAGATACAGTCGCACAGCCGTGAATACATGCGCAAGCAGCTTACCTGGTTTAAGCGGGATGCCGAAATTCACTGGTATCATCCCAACCAGCAGGATGAAATCATCCGATTTATCGATGAAGAGATATAGACATAATCGCCCGATAGCATGAGAAAATAGGTATCGCAGTGTAGGTATATCTGAGGATACAAAAGTTTTGCGAATAATACTGCAACAAAAGCATGGAGGATGATAGGGGGTTATTCTAAGGTTATTAAACAAATAAAAAGTATATAATGAAAAAAATCATATTAGTAACTGTCTTTATGACATTATTGCTGGGAGCACATGCACAGTACATCATGGATGGGCATCACATGGTGTACAAAGGTGTTTCTTTTGGGGAAAGCCTTCCTACATTTCGTCAAAAGTTGAAAGTTCGGAACCTGGAATTCAATCATGATGACCCTAATGACAGAGCCTATTTGCTTGGAGAGTATACAAACGGTCCTTTGAGGGGCAACATCGCCACCATATCATACGATGAAGTGAATGACAGGGTGACGAAAATAACGGTATCGGAATTCTATCGCCTTTCGAATGAGGCTAAACCAAAATTCAAGCAGTTACTCGCTAATATCAAGAGGGCATATCCCAACGCCCTTTTTGAGTGTGTTGCCGCTAAGAACGAGTGGGGAAGCAGAATGGAAAGATATTGCTGGAACATTCTTTCGGCTGACAAAGAATATATGTTGGGCTCTGTTTATGTAACACTAGACATGAATGACGACGACCCACATTACAGTGCGTCGATAACCATAAGTGATGCTTATAACTGCATGTTGGCAGATGATATAGAATACGGATTAGACGACATCAGCTTCATCATGTACCCGAAATATGATGCTTGTTATACGTTCTTAGATGAGGACAACTTGGTTATCTATCCAGTGAAAAACAAGAAGATAGGTATGGTCTTGGCAACTTCGGATGACCGTAAAAAAATATTGGATTTGCTTTACAACACGGATTGCTCGGATGCGGAAAAGAGAAGACAGATAGGCAATTATCTAGATCAGTTGCCACTGTTTAATCAAGAATACCTCTGCATGACAGAGGGGTGTTTCAACAGTAAGGATACCTACTGGGGAATCAGACAAGACCCAAACGCAAGGGTCGTGGAAGACTACCCCCCGCAGCCAAATTTGGATTATAATTATCGACAATCCGCTCAAAAACCTCAGAGCAAGACCCCAGCCAAACAGGATGCAGGAAAGGCTTTTAGAGAATGGTTGTTTGACGGAATAATGGGAAAGGAACTCGTTGATTTCTACAAGTCCAATGGCACCTACGACTCCATGGTTGGCATCATGGGCGGTTTGAAAAATGTGATGGGAGAAACAGGAGGTACAACTAACTGGGATCTGCTGAGTCCTGAGCAAAAGGCTGTTATCCATGAACATGACAATGGTAGATAAACAAATTAGCGGCAATTCGAACTTTTCAAATTGCCGCTAATTATCCTCAGTGGTGAGCAATTTTTCAACACATAAGAATAGTAAATACTAAACAAAAACAGTCTTCCAACCACTTTATCCCGATATTTCAAAGAAAAAGCGATGATTTTTCCGAAAATATTTGGTGATTTCAAAAATTCGCTTTATCTTTACATCCTAGTTATCAAAGAAATCTCGGGGGTTGACTGGATTTGACGGCGAGATGAAATGGTACGTAAGCATGCGGAGGCTCGTTGGCTACCTCCTAAATCCTAGTGAACAAAAAAATAATTGGCGAAAATAACTACGCTCTCGCTGCTTAATCGAAGTACAGTAGATTAGCTTCTTTTACGACATCTCAATAGAATATCTAATAATTAACTATTGAGCCCACTTGAAAAAGTCATATTTACGAAAACGTGCTATTGATTGTCAATTAGTTACAAAGGTAAAAATATGATTTGTGACTTTTTAAAGTGGACTCACTTCTGAGTTAGCGAATTCATTTTTGTTGTTAGAAATATAGTTGAGATTCCATAATATTACATGGAATTCTCCGGAATCAGATTTGAATTCTGGTACTTTATAGCCCATGAACTTTTCAAAATGCTCGTGTTCTTTGATGATTTTCTTCATACCTTATAAAATCAGCGTCTTGTTTGACGCAGAATTCTAAATAATTGGAGGTAAAAATGAAATAAGTTTCATGTGCTATAGAAACAGGCTTCATTTAGAGCAGAAGTAATCTTCCCCTGCCAAAAAGGGTATTTCTGTCAATATTTATAACCAAATTTTGCATACTGGTAAACTTGGAATCTAGCAACGAAAATAGGGAGTTTTGGGCATCTCGAATTCTCTATTTTTTGTTTCTAATTAAGCGAATACCCTATAGTTGTACAACTATAGAATTCCTATTTTAGCGCTATTAACCAACAAATCCATAATTCCTTGATTATTAACATATTACCATTTTCTTCCATATTTTCAATATTCACAAAGAAATAAGAATCGTTTGAAAATACGAGAATCTCAGCAAGGGAAATGTATAAAAAATAAAACGACCCGCACATTTGAGCATCGTTGAGAGGCTTGGCGGGTACTGGTGCTGCAAAGGTACGAAGATTCTTCGAAACCAGCAATTTTTTGGGGAGAAATTTTAATTTCGCATACTAAAAAGTATAAAGCATTTACAAATTAAGCTACTCCGCCCCCATGCGGTAATTCTTTGGCGATAATCTGGTATGCTTCTTGAAGAAGGTGCCGAAGGATGAGGCATTCGGAAAACTGAGCTCACAGGCTATCTGCAGAATCGTCATGTTCGTATTCTTCTTCTCCTTCTGCTCCTCTTCCCTTACCTCCTTCCCAAGTTTTTCTCATTCACATTCTTCAGCAGATACTCGCGGGTCAGCTCCTTGATATTGCGCTTGCGCCAAGCTCATCAAGGCTCATCAGAAGGGTGAAATCAGCCTCTGGGATGAGGAAAAGGAGCAGCGCAAGGAGATTCTGCATCTCTTCAGCACCTTCCACAGTCCATTCGTTGAGACTTTGGTATCACTGAAAGATGAAGAAGGAGAAGAATAAAAGTATTATATGAGTATTTTATAAGGGTTTTTAAGACCCTTATAAAATATCGAGTTATAAGATATCGAGAAGTTCCTCGAATCTTGAAATACGACGGAGCTTGGGATGTTCAAATTCCTCTGTCTTTTCATGCGCCCATGTAGTATGAAAAGGGATATGGACAGCCGAAGCTCCGATTTTTAATGCCGGAGCAATATCACTCTTGAAACTGTTACCCACCATCACCAGCTCGTCAGGAGTTACATCCAGTTCCCTGCAGAGACGATGATAAGCCTTGGGCGTCTTGTCGCTCACGATAGTCACCACATCAAAATACCGCTGCAGACCCGAACGCCACAACTTATTCTCCTGATCCATCAACTCACCCTTGGTGAAGACTGCCAGCTTATATTTCTTCATCTCACGGAAACAAGCCAAGGTTTTCTCTACCCCTTCCAAAGGCTTGGCATCAAGATGCAGGAGACTCTTACCCAAGTCCACAATTTGGGCGATGACATTCGCCTCCACCTTACCATGACTCACCTTCACCGCATTCTCTACCAGGGATATGGTGAAAGCCTTGCAACCATAACCCAAATCAGCCATATTTTTACTCTCCGTCTCGAAGAGAGCAGCAGAAATATCCTTTTCCTTTCCATATTCCGCAAGCAGCTCGCAATACTCATGCTCCACGTCCTCGAAATAGTTTTGTAATGCCCAGAGCGTATCATCGGCATCGAAGGCTATCGCCTTGATATTCTTCAGCTTTTCCATACTTTTCATTTTTTTAGTTGCAAAGTTAATGTTTTTATCCGAAAAGGAAAACAAATTATTCTGCTTTCTTTTGCATATACCAATATTTTCCGTAACTTTGCCAAAAATTCAAATAAAGCAACAATATGAAATACACTATAAACTACTCTTTTAGATATATAATAAAAATCGTTGGAGTATTTAGGATATGTCTTCAGAGAATATAGGTTCGTCAGTCACATATCAACTGATGTGCACATGTCACTCAGCTTATATGCGGCTTTCTTGCATGGATACTCTTTCTTATAAGATATAAAGATGATACCACCAAGGAACAGAGAAGAAAACATCCTCGCCATCTTGCAGGCGGCGACAAGGATTATAGACAAAGAAACGAGGCATGAAATACAACTCCAATCCCGAATGATGATTCTCTTCTATTGAATATGTCATTACTTCTCATCTTTTTTATAATCTTCAAACGACATTTCCTTGACGAGTTTTCCATCCAAATCATAAACAGACACTACAGAATACCTACCAAACCTAGTATCAGAATAATGACGACAAGACTGGCAGATTGGTAAACCATCTTCAGATGTAAAGCCTACGCAGCCACGATTTGATGGTAACAATATCGCCTTTCCCGCATCCTTATCTACTATAAAAGTATAAATTGTATTCATCTTGTCTGTTGTTCCATTTACAACTACCACATCAGGATTTAGAGGGACAAGCATGGCTTCACTTGCCACAAAAACAGAATCTAGCCCTATCGTTACACCATGTTTTTTATCAGGATTATACCATAACAAATCTGCCATAGGATGCGCCGTAACTATTTCTTGAATATCATTCTGCTTCTTATAATACTTCCAAATGGTAACTACGTCTCCGCCATAAATGCCATTTCCCCCATCAACGCTTCTCAACAAGATAGCATCAACATCCTCATCTGTTACAACAGTATTATTTGGCAGATGAAAATGTTTGATGATTTGTGCTATCATCGCTTGCGAATACTTTCCATCTTCATTATTTTCAAATTTCAAAAAGGCATGATCTTGAGCAGGAGCAACTTGTTTTGCCCCCTTTTCTCCACAGCTGATAGAAAGAAAGCACAGCTGTAGCAGTACAACTATCCAATATTTACACTCTTTCATTTTCTAACTTACGAGAGTTTAAATGATACAAAAGAACTTCCTTTATATCATCGGCAACATTATTAGCCAACCTTTCAAAGACCTTTGGCCCAGAACCATTAGGCAAGCTATCTATTTCATTGACTTCTATAAGATTATAATGAGGAATTTCGGGATGGCTATAGTCATAGCGATATCCTCCAAATGTCAGAAACTCTGCATTCGGAATACCAATATCCTTCATACGATTGATTACATTAGTGCCAGCCCCACCGACACCGATGCATAATATCTTTATATTTTCTGTATCATTTCCCATATTATAGTAGCATCTATTAGTATCGATTGCAAAATTAATCAAAAATTTGATAAATTGTATCAGAAAGCCTTGCTTTTTTTATTCGCAAGGCTTGCGAACGACTTTATCCCTTATTCCTCTTCTGCATCTTCATATACACTGTCTCCTATCAATATGATGAACAACAGGAAAAATGAGACTGCCGAAAATAATAATGCTATTAAGAGTACTACAGCAAAAGAAGAAAAAGGATCGATCTTTGTCATTAAATTGACAGCAAAAAGGAATGGGGCTACCGCATAAGACAATTTCTTTAGACATTGCTTAGTACTTAATCCCGCATCATGAAATCTACGTACCATAGAAGAAAGGTTAGCAGGAATAGAGGCTATAGTAATTCCTAAAAACACTCCAGACAGTACATCAAACTTTTCGGAGTTCCAAGCCCCCAATGCTATAAAAGTAATAGGGACCTGAACCAGCCAGAACCACCAATACTCACTCTTTGAAGCTCTTCCCTTAAAGTCAAAAGACTTCTTGTAACACGTCATAATAGAATTGAAAAATGTCATAATCGTATATTATTAAAAGTTCATTATACTATTTAAAATGATTAGAAATTCTATTATCTGAAACGACTTCTTTCAGATAAGCAGGTGTGATGTCAATATTCACCTTTTCTTTTGACATAGAACCAACATAACTAACCCTAAGAGACATATCTAACGGAGCTAGTAGAGAAGCTAACTTTATCATCTCACCGTCCGTTTTCAGGTCTTTCTCGACATTATGTTTAAACTCATTCTTATTTTTTGCGACTTCTTTCATATCATACATTGTTTCATCAATAATATAAATAAACAAAAACTGCTTTCCTTTTACATCCACATCCGAAAAAGTTAGACCATCATCTACCTTATTGGGAAGATTTCGTTTTATACTATTCAAATACAAATCCAATTGTTCTCTTGGAGTAGAAGACATATTTTTTGCATTTTTAATTTCATTAGGCGTTGCGACTAACACAATCTCCCGATGTGATTGAATACCTTTGATTACCATTTTTGCAGAATATCCTTTATCGGCAAAATCCTCATAACTACAAGCCTCAAAAGGAGAACTATTAGCTATATTTGCCATCATCAAACGTTTTTTCAACTCTTTATTCCGCAAGAAATCTTCAAACGGATATTTCTTCTCATCAATTTCCATTGTACTTACCAGTGCAGAATCCTTCAGTTCCAAACTTTTCAGTACGATTCCTTCTGTTATTTGCAATGGAAACTGCTCGTTAGCACCTTCTACAGCTAATTCCAACTCCGGGTCATTTGGAGGGGGAAGTTTAGATATATAAGCATCATCAATTCTCGTAATAATGACGATTACCAATCCAAACAAAACAAGCATCAAACAAAATATGCCCCATTTAGTTTTACATTTCAACTTATTTGTGTTTAGTAACCAAACACAAATAAAAACCGCAGCTATTGTCAATACTACCACAACAAGAGTATCATTTATTGGTTTTCCGCTAGAAGTCATATCAGAATGTACTCCACTAGAAACAGAAGCACTATCTATTGTTTCAACTGTGACACCATCCCCTTTCTCAGAAGTCCACTTGAATGATTCTATAGCATTTTCCATTACTTTTTTCCAAAGTTTCTCCTCACTATTCTTATAACTACATAAGACTTTTGCCCATTGGTTATCATTAAAAAAATAATAGATACAAACATCCACATTACCATAAACTCCACTTCTTTGGTAAGAAGTCATTATGCAATAAATTCCATTATCAAGAAAAAAGCCTTTTGTACTTGGCTTAATGGTCATATGCATTTGAGGTGACAACTCTTGATAGGCAAGGCGATTAAAATTTACGATATCACTATCTGACAATTCACAAGAACCATCATAATACGAAAAATCCCCAACATTACCATTTTCTGTCTGAATCATTATTCTTGCATACTTTTGATAAGCAGTTTTTTTATCGTTATTCAAACCAGCTTGCTGAAAAACAATAACATCATCACTGGTTACAGGAAGGTTATTATTCTTTGTTTTCTGCTCATACAAGCCATTCTTATCCCTGAGTTCCAACTTGGAATCTACAGAAATAGTAAACATATCATTAATCGTATAAGATTTTCTTTCTGCATGAGCAGAAAGAAAACCTAACACAAAACTAAATATGATCAATATCCGTCTCATAACTTGCTATTTATTCAGTTCAATCATTGTCCATAAAATCGTCATCATCATTTGGGTCGAACGAACCACCAATGCTAGAAAAATCTTCTGAAGGCATAATAAGAGGAGCATCAGGCTCTGAGTTTGCCAAATAACGTGAACTATGTGAGCCGAAATGCAACAATACAAATATAATAGCTGCCAATACTACAGATAACAATGCCACAAGTATAATATTATGAACCTTGCCATTTCTCTTTGAATGACTTGCATTCGAATTGGCATTATGTATTTCTCCTTGTATAATTGCTATATCCTTTTGAGTATTAACATCTAAGAATTGATAATTTATCATATTTGATTTACGATAAGCATCAAATTCTTTATCATATTCAGGCTTTAATCGATTAGTTGAACTCAATACACGATAAGCCTCCTGTATATTACGCTTATAAACTTCATTGTACAATTTAGCGTCTGTTCTTGAGTTATATTTAGCCATTGCTTTATTAAAAGCAATGTCAATATCCATCTCAGAAGCACCCCTATTTATATCCAGTAGTAAATAATAATCTTTGAATACTCCTAATTCTTCAACCTCATTATAATTACTACCATTCGTATCTTCATGAGTCCACTTTGAGAAAATACGTACTTCCATCAATATGACTGACAGAATAGCAACTGGCAATATATACCCCAAGACACAAAGTCCAAATGGCAAGTTACCCAATATAAAAAATGGATATAGCAAAAAGACTACAACGCTTTTATATTCCGCATCAGTTACATGCCTTTTGATTAAATAAAATTTTAGCCATTTGGGAATCAAATAATCAAATTTATTTTCAGCTTTCGCCTTATTTACAACATACATATTAGTGAATATATTCATCCCAACTGCGCATAAGAACAGCAAGAATATATTCCACCAATAACTATCTTGACGAAGTTCACCTGTAAAAATAGGGTAAACATCCGCAAAAACACAAATAATATTCACAAGCCACATGACACGTGCATAAAGAATCAAGTATTTAGCTTGCTTTGGGAGGACAGTTTCTCTATTTCGTAAAACAATTTTTGGTATCAATAAACAGATAAGTCCAAATACCACAAACGCAATGCTGCCCAATATGGTCAATAGTAATCTCATACTAACCATATCATTGTAATCTTGAAGATAGAAAGTTGTAAAAGTTTCCATTATTGCATTAGCTTTTTCTATCAATTCATACGGACTATGCACATCCAATACATAAGCCTTTCTATTTGCAAAATATACAATACGTATTACTGAAATTCCTTTTTCGTCTTTTGACTGAAAAACAACCGCATCTTTATTTTTAGGAAGAACTGACATATAAAATGTAGCCCAATTTGCATTTCTTCTGCATTTCACTTGATTTGGTGAGAATTTCCAGTTTTTATATGAAATTAATTGTTTTGCAAACTGTTTAGTACAAATTGAATAAATACTATCAGAAGCATTTGATGAAATAGAGTCTGACAAGTCTATAACAGAAAAAGTATATGTATATTCATAAGGAATTGTGGTATAGCGACTATCCCAATATGGCTCATTGACATATTTCACCTTTTCAACTTCCTCATATTCGATACGTCCCCAAAAATCTCTTATAATCTCTCCACTCAAATATCTCTGAGGAACTTTTTCTGTATAATAAACAGCTCTACTTCCCATTGCCAAATAAGGTTTCCAATACCCATATATTCCCTCTCCTTTTCCATTAAAAGAAGAAACAAACTTTCCCTCTGGTATTGGTCCTATTTCTTTCAGTTGCTCAGAATTATCCTTAGTTTCTTTCTTGTCAAAATAATGCGAATTCTTCAACACAGAAAATTGTTCTTTGTCAAAATTAACAAAGAACTTTTCGTTATGTTCTTTTAGTGCCAACTCCGACTTCAATGTCGGGACAACATTGGATACATAGATTATGGATATTATTGCAATTAGCAAACAAATCACACAAGCAAGAGTATATTTATTATTATTTAAACTTTTCATGTTATTTTTCTTGATTAGTTAGTAAAACTGTTATAATTAAACCTATAGCAACTACTATATCAACAAAATTCCACACACCCCTTCCCAAAGCTAATTTAACAAAGGGCTGAAACAATATTGCCAATGCCCCACTTGCTACAGCTAACTCCTTTTTATTGTTTTGATAATAAGAATAAGCCATATAACCAAACACGACAGTTGCCATATACCTTATTAATATGTAAAAACCATAAGGCATATCTAGTAAACACAATAACAATAATACCGCTAGGATTATCTTCAAATACTTCATTAGACACTCCCTTTTCTTGGCCTTTTCAGTCCTATTAGGTCTTTCTATTAAACAGAGAAGCGTGAACTGCAATGCCCACATCTCAATACTGGAGGCCCTAGGATAGCCCATACTCATAGATGCAACAATAGCAGCCCACGCTATGCGTGAGAACCACTATGCTTTCTTAGAGTATGTCGGGAAATTTCCTAGGTTTCCAGTACTTCGATAAGCATAACGCTTCTTAAATCTCAAAAATCAGTGGAAAGGGAATGCACCCTATCCGACTGCAAAAATATAAAATACTTCCGTAACTTCCAAACATTTTCGCACTTTTCTTTGTTTTCGGTGGCAACTTTCTTATTAAATCGCCAGCACAACAACATCTTAACAACATTGTAACACCTGTTTAAATCACCTGTAACATCGTACTCGTACCTTTGCACCCAGAAAAGCAAGGGGAGAAATGTATCTAGCTATGTTGAGACAAGCCCCTATATAATAAGGTATATAAACAATAGTAAAATATATGGGTACAATTTATTTATGTATTGTGATCTTCCTGCTCTGTTTAGCAGTGTTCGATCTCTTCGTAGGAGTCAGCAACGATGCTGTCAACTTCCTGCAATCTGCCATCGGAGCTAAGGTGGCTAAGTTTCGCACGGTGCTGATTATCGCATCCTGCGGTGTGGTTCTGGGAGCCATCATGTCATCGGGAATGATGGATATTGCCCGACACGGCATCATGAGTCCAGACCACTTCACCTTCGAGGAAGTGATGACGCTCTTCCTAGCCGTCATGGTGACGGATGTCATTATCCTGGATGTATTCAACACGCTGGGAATGCCGACATCAACCACCGTTTCGCTGGTGTTCGAGCTGCTGGGTGGTGCTTTCATCCTCGCTACATTGAAGATGTATGGCGACGACAGCCTCAACTATGGCGTATTGCTCAACAGCAACAAGGCGTTGGAGGTAATCATGGGTATCTTCTCATCTGTCATCATCGCCTTCGTGTTTGGTGCCTTTGTGATGTGGCTTTCCCGTATCATTTTCACCTTCAACTACCGCAAGCACAGCCGCTACAGCATCGCTATCTTCGGCGGTATCGCCTTTACAGCCCTCTCTTACTTCATCTTCATGAAGGGTTTGGGCAAGAGTCCTTACCTGCCTGCTGAGGTGCGCGATTACATCGACCAGAATCTCGGTTTCCTCATCTGCATCACCTTCGTGGTATCTGCTGTTGTGATGGAATTCCTGCACCTCTGCCGTGTCAACATCTTCAAGTTTACGGTGCTGATGGGTACTTTCGCCCTGGCTATGGCTTTCGCTGGTAACGACCTGGTAAACTTCATCGGTGTGCCTCTGGCTGGTCTCTCTTCTTATCAGGACTATATGGCAAATGCCAACGGTGCAGCACCAGACCAGTTTATGATGACTTCATTGATGGAGAGTGCCAAGACAACTCCAGGCTTCCTGCTTGCTGCCGGTGCCGTGATGATTATCGCCATGGCGACATCCAAGAAGGCACAGAACGTAATCAAGACTTCTGTTGACTTGAGCCGTCAGGATGAGGGCGATGAGATGTTCGGCAGTTCTTCTGCAGCCCGCGTGATTGTACGCAACTGCCAGGCTACAGATTCATGGTTGAAGCAGTTTATGCCAAAGGCGCTGATGAACTGGATTAACAGCCGTTTCGACAAGAATAATGTTGAACTCGAGGAGAGTGCTGCTTTCGACGTGGTTCGTGCAGCCGTAAACCTGGTACTTGCTTCTATGCTGATCACCATCGGTACCAACCTGAAGTTGCCTCTCTCTACCACCTACGTTACCTTCATGGTAGCTATGGGTTCTTCACTTGCTGATAGAGCATGGAGCCGCGAGAGTGCCGTATTCCGTGTAACAGGTGTATTGAGTGTAATCGGTGGTTGGTTCATCACAGCCGGTGTAGCTTTCGCAGCCTGCGCCATTGTCTGTATCATCATGCACTTCGGTGGTGTGGGCATCCAGGCTTGCTTCATGGGCTTGGTTATCTACCTGCTCATCCGCAGCAACATCAAGTATAACAAGAAGGCTAAGGAAGAGAGCAAGAGCAGTACCTTCCAGCTGATGATGCGTTCTCGCGACCCAGAGATTGTATGGGATTTGCTTCGCCGTCAGGTTTCACGCACCCAGTCTTACGTCTGCCACTTCGCCCTGAACGAGTTCAACCAAATTATGGATGGTCTTGCCAACGAGAATACCCGCGACCTTCGTCATGCCAACAAGGATCTGAAGAAGGAACAGGATATGCTGAAGAAGTTCCGCCGTCAGGAGATGCTCGGTTTGAAGAAATCGCCTATCGAGATTGCCATCGAGCGCAACACCTGGTTCCATCTGGGTGCCAACAGCAACCAGCAGTTTATCTACTCTCTGCGCCGTATGCTTGACCCAATCAAGGAACATGTTGACAACAACTTCAATCCGCTTCCTGCTGAATACATCAAGGAGTTTACTCCTGTACGCCAGAAGATCAACGACCTGATGCGCATGAGCTGCGAACTGATTGAAACTGGCAGATATGACAGCTATCGCGAGATTCTTGCCGAGGCAGATGCCTGCAAAGACGAACTCTCTGTTCTCCGCAAGAAGCATATCGACCGCATCCAGCACATGACTGACAATACGCTGATGCAGATTTCTCTGGTTTATCTCAACGTACTGCAGGAGAGTCAGGAATTCCTGAGTGTGATGAGGCATCAGTTAAGAGCTGCAAAGAAGTTTATGGAAAAGTAAATTTTCTCTGACATCTTGTCATGAAACAACTTTTTGGTATATCTGTTGCTTGATGACAGATGACAGCGGATAACAAGAGTGTTATTTCGCTATCACAATATAATCTGAAAAGGTTAGTTTCTCATAGGTTAAGATTGTTAGGTTTAGTTTTTAGAAAAAAGTTTTAGGTTTTTAGTTAGATAAGGGCTCCAAGTGCTAGTGATTAGTATTTGGAGCCATTTTTTTGCCCAAATATTTGGCTATTAGGAAGAAATGTTGTAATTTTGCAGCCGATTTCTGAAAAGAATCATCATATTCAATAACCCGAGTGCTTGGTAAACCTCGTAAAAAACAAGAAAATGGACAAGAAAAAAACTCAAGTGAGCGTGCTGTTTATGCTTTTCAGCATCCTCTTCTGCGTTTGCCTGATTGCAGCAAACGTACTCGAAACAAAGCAAATCGCCTTCGGGCCAGTTTCCCTTACCGGTGGACTCATCGTATTCCCTGTAAGCTACATCATCAACGATGTGGTATGTGAAGTATGGGGCTATCAGAAAGCGCGTCTGTTGATCTGGACCGGCTTTGCGATGAACTTCTTCTTCGTGGCGCTGGGTGCTATCTGCGATGTAATTCCAGCAGCCCCTTATTGGACCAACGATGCCGGTTTTCATGCCATCTTCGGTCTGGCACCCCGCATTGCAGCAGCCTCTTTCGTAGCCTTCATCATCGGTTCGTTTGCCAATGCTTATGTAATGAGCGTGATGAAAATCCGCGATGGCGGCAAGCATTTCTCTGCCCGTGCCATCCTCAGTACCATTGCCGGTGAGAGTTGCGACAGCCTTATCTTCTTCCCACTTGCCCTGGGCGGTGTGGTGCCTGCATCAGAATTGCCTTGGCTCATGCTCTGGCAGGTGATACTGAAGACAGCCTACGAGATTGTGGTATTGCCTCTGACCATCCGTGTAGTGAAATACGTGAAGAAGCATGAAGGTGAAGATGCATACGACAATAACATCTCCTACAATGTATTCAAGATCTTCAGCCTCGGCTAAAAGACATAAGTAAATAGCAAACATTAAAACATTACCAAGCGTGGATAGAAAAGAAGACGGTCTTCAGGCATTAGGTGCCAAGACTACATATAGAATGGATTATGCGCCAGAGGTGCTCGAAACTTTCGTGAACAAGCATCCTGGCAATGATTACTGGGTACGTTTCAACTGCCCTGAGTTTACATCGCTCTGCCCTATTACGGGTCAGCCAGATTTCGCAGAGATTCGCATCAGCTATATTCCTGACGTAAAGATGGTAGAGAGCAAGAGTCTGAAACTTTATCTCTTCAGTTTCCGCAACCATGGCGATTTCCATGAAGACTGCGTAAACATCATCATGAAGGATCTCATCAAACTGATGGACCCTAAATATATAGAGGTAACAGGCATCTTTACTCCTCGTGGCGGCATCAGCATCTGGCCGTATGCCAACTATGGCAAGCCAGGCACCAAATACGAGAAACTGGCAGAGCAGAGATTCGCTACTCACGAATAAAAAACAAGAAACCTCGGAAGATTGCTTTATGCTTCTTCCGAGGTTTTTTATTGTTTATTGCTGATGAAATTATGGGAACTGAGGATAATCCTCGAAGCGAGGCTTGCGCTTCTCAAGGAACGCCTTGCCACCTTCCTGAGCCTCATCCATCGTATAATAGAGCATCGTGGCATCGCCAGCCAACTCCTGGATACCAGCCTGACCATCCAGTTCGGCATTCAAGCCAGCCTTGATCATACGGAGTGCCAGAGGCGAACGTTCCATCATGATTTCAGCCCACTCTACACAGGTATCTTCCAACTTTTCGAGAGGCACCACCTTGTTCACCATTCCCATCTCTTCAGCCTCCTTGGCAGAATACTGCTTGCAGAGGAACCAGATTTCACGAGCCTTCTTCTGCCCCACCATTCTTGCCAGATAAGAAGAACCGAAACCGGCATCAAAACTTCCCACCTTAGGACCGGTCTGTCCAAAGATGGCATTCTCTGAAGCGATGGTCAGGTCGCACATCACATGAAGCACATGACCGCCACCGATGGCATAACCATTCACCATAGCGATAACCGGCTTTGGCAGACGGCGAATCTGCATCTGCACATCGAGCACATTCAGGCGAGGCACACCATCGTTACCCACATAACCGCCTCGGCCCTTCACATGCATGTCACCTCCTGCACAGAATGCCTTATCGCCGGCACCCGTCAGAATGACCACACGGATATCCAGACAGTCACGGCAATAGTTGAATGCCTGCGCCATCTCCCAAGTGGTCAACGGCGTGAAGGCATTACGGTAGCGCTCACGGTTGATGGTAATCTTAGCGATATGATTATACTCCTCGAAGATGATTTCCTTGAAATCAAAACCTTCTATCTTCTTCCATTCTCTCATTTTATTACTTTGAACTTTGAATTTTGAACTTTATGATTACTTACTATCTCATTTTTTTTGACAGAACTATCAGGTATAGGTCCTTATAAGTCCACTATCAGCACTTCTGGATGGCTTCCAGCATCTTGTTATCTACATCCATATCTGTGAAAACCTCCAGAAGTATCGGGCGCTCGCTCTCGGCATGAATCAATTGGCTGATGCCCTGTTCCATCTCTTCCATCGTATGAGCTGCGAGATATTTTACCTCATTCTGACTACAGATTCCTTCAGCCGTTGCATGATGCTTTGCCATTATTATTTCTTCACGAGCCTGACTCTCCTTTAACCCCTGGAACTTGCCAAAGATGGCACCGCCACCATTATTGAGCACGAGGATACGGAGCTTGCCGTTCAGATTTCTATTCCAGAGCGCATTCTGGTCATAGAAGAAACTCAGGTCGCCGAGAACGCAGTATACATGCTTATCAGACTTGTTCTTGCACATCGAGAAGCCAACAGCCGCAGAAAGAGAACCTTCTATGCCATTCACACCACGATTGCAGTAAACATGGCGGTCGGCATACTGATTCATCAACCGGATGGCAGAACTGTTACCGGAGATGACGCTGCTCATCAGACCTGGAAGGAATGTATCGAATTCGCGGTCATAGATACCATCGTCCTGAGCATCTTTATCGCCTAAGGTGAACGCTTTGAAATCCTGAGGCTCAACCTTCTGAAGCTGGCTGAAGAATTCCTTTACGGTAGCCAGACTGCTGAACTCAGGCTTGAAGTTCTCTTTGCGTTCATAGCTTTTAGCCAACGCATCCATCCACAATCTGCGATAATCCTCCCAGTGGTTGTGCCAGCCAAAATTACCCAACCATGACATAGCATCACTGTTTGGCAAATCCATCACTTTAGTAAGATGCATGAACGTATCTTCGATATCAGCCTCTTGCGAGATTCTTATCTGCTCAACTCCTTTAAGCGAACGCAGATAAGATTTCAGCTTCTTGCTCACAATATGTCCACCTATATAAACCACCAGGTCAGGACGGAATCTTTCATCGTCCTTTATTTCATCCAGCAAATTCTCGAAAGCGCCATACAAAGTGGTTTTATTCCAATCTTCTCCCAGTTCTTCCTGAACCTTATATAGATAAGGTGGCATTGCCAGAGATTCCCATAATATAGGCATTCGGTCAATATAAGCCAACAAGTCTACATATTTTTCGGTATTGTCCAACTGTCCGATTACCAACAATGGACGTTTGGCTTTTAACACACATTCAAAAGGGGTCCCATCAAATGTGTCAATATTTGCCCTGCAGTAAGCAACCTCTATCTTCCGCTCTACGGGCAAAGCTTCTTTCGTAAACGAATAGAAAGGCTCAGAGATAGGTACATTGATGTGTACAGGTCCCTTTACCCGCCCCATGCTTTTCAACAGCGCTTCGTTGACCAGCCGGTTGCAATACCAATGCATCTCTTCCTGCTGCTCACCTGCGAACACTTCTGGCAGAGATACTGCTTTTCTTACCATCTGCCCCAAAGCATCAGGCTGAGGAAGCGTCTGACCATCCAGCTGGTTGATCCACTGTGCCGGTCTGTCGGCAGAAATCACGATGAGCGGGATTTGCTGATAATAAGCCTCAGCTACTGCCGGATAAAGATTGAGCAATGCAGAACCCGAAGTCACACACACTACAACAGGCTGATAACCTTCAGCCATAGAAAGTCCAAGAGCTTGGAAGCCGGCGCTACGTTCGTCGGTTACAGGATAGCAAGTGATGTCTTCACACTCGTTGAGATTGTGAACTATGGCTGCATTTCTGCTGCCCGGGCACACCACAGCATGGCGAACACCATGCGCTACCAGTAAACTTGTCAAAATATTGACGTTTTCTTTATTGCTATACATTTCACCTTATTTTTTAGGTTGTTTTTATGTTTTCAGATTCTTGAAGAGCTTTTGTCTTTTAGCATTATAAAATCAGAATGAATCCCTATCATTTCTCTGCAAGACCTTTACAGGACCGACAGGATGGTCTGCATCTTAGCTTCAGTTTCCTTCCACTCCTTCTCCATCTCGCTTTCCTTCAGCAATCCGCCTCCGGCATAGAGTTCGCAGGAGCCGTCATCCAGGATGTTCATGCAGCGCAGGGAAACATAGAGATGCGTCTTTCCTTTCGGCGAAATCGGTCCCACAAAACCACTATAATATTTGCGCGACTGATGTTCATGCTGCAGGATAAACCGGCGAGCTTCATCCTTCGGTATTCCGCAGACGGCAGGCGTAGGATATAAGGCATCGAGCACATCGCCCAGACGCCCCGTATCATGCAGACGGAAAGCGATGTCGGTACGGAGATGATAGAGATTGGCAGCCATCGTGGTATAAGGTCCCTTCTTCTGATATTCATCCGAAAAGACCTTGATGCAATCCTCGATATAATCGGTTACATACTGCTGTTCCTCTCTGTTCTTCTCCGACCATTCTATCCCTTCTACCGGATAATCGGCTACGGTCTTGGAAGGTTCAGCCTTTTGGGTGCCTGCCAGCGACATGGTTGCCATCTGATTCTGTTCACCTTTGAGCAGAATTTCAGGTGTAGCCATCAGCCATAAACCCGATTGGGGTGTATAAACCAAGGCTACAAAAAGACGGGGATACATCCGGCAGGTCTTCAGAAACAGAGCCTTTAAAGAGTCTGCATCCTGCACAACTGAAGCATTGGCTGTATTCTGCACAGCTGAAGTCTTGTCGGCATCTTGCACTGCTGAAGTCTGGACTGATTCTAAAGGCTGCCGATTGCTCTGAATACGCAGTTTTCTTGCCAGAACAATCTTGCTGAATTTACCTTCAGAGAGCTGCCGGTGAAAGCATTCAAACTCCCTTGCATAGGCTTCAAAATTACGTCCCGACGTAGAGTCTGCTACGTCACGACGTAAATCCTGCTGCGTCACGACGTAGGAAGTGCCGCATCGCGATGCATTTTCAGTCCCCTCGGCAGAGAGAAGTTTGCTTTCATCAGGATGCATCAGCACCACGGGACATTCGCTGGATGGCGCGAAAGGAGCTATCACGAAACCTTCCTTGCCATTCAGTTCTGCCACAGAAGAGAGTACCTCAGGTTCTCCCTCATGCTGAGCCACATAGGTAGCATGGTGCAGATAAGGCAGACGATAATACGCAAAAGCTATCATACCTTTGTTTCTGCCCCCTTTTTCTGATTGTCTTTCTTTGGAGTGAACACATAGTTGGTTACCTGTACGGTACAGATTACCTCACCAGCCGTATTCTTGATATCCACCTGCCAGGTATGCAAGGTTCTGCCCTTGTGCACAATCTTGGCAAAGGCAGTAACTATATCGCCCTCGCTGACCGCCAGAACATGAGTACCGCTCACGTTGATACCCACGGCAATCTGTCCCGGACAGAGCGCCAGGGAACCGATACCCGCCACATTCTCGGCAAGAGCCAGAGAAGCACCTCCACTCAAGAAGCCGAAAGGTTGGCGATTACGCTCATCTACCATCATCGTTGCCTGAAGCGTATCAGGCTCAGGGGTAGAAATGAAATGCATTCCGAGGGTCTTGGATAATCCATCAGTCTTGCTGATTCTTTTTACTAATTCATCTATGTTCATCTTATGATCTCCTATTTTTCGTATTTTGTTATTGATTCAGAGCTATTCGTTTTCTCTTCGCTCCAAAGTATGTTTCTGATAAACTCAACGCAAAGGTAAGACTTTCTTTAGAGAAAACAAAATTTATCGCACTTTTTATTTGATGAAGGGCAAACTTTACATACCTTTTCCTTTCTTTAATAATAAAAAACATAAAAAACGGCATATAGTTCAGATTTATTTTGTATTTTTGCACCAAAAATAAGAAAATAAAAGATATATCTGAATAGAATATGAACATTTTAGAGCTAAGCGAACAGGAAATCGTTCGCAGACAGAGTCTTCAGACATTGCGCGAGATGGGCATCGACCCATACCCAGCAGCAGAGTTTCCAACCAATGCATTCAGCACAGATATCAAAGCTGAATTCAAGGACGAGGACGAGCCACGCCAGGTAGTTATCGCCGGACGCATGATGGGGCGCCGCGTAATGGGTAAAGCTAGCTTCGCTGAGTTGCAGGACTCAAAGGGAAGAATCCAGGTTTATATCGCCCGCGACGAGATTTGTCCAGACGAGAACAAGGACCTTTATAATACTGTTTTCAAGAAACTCCTCGATATCGGTGACTTCATCGGTGTAAAGGGTTTCGTATTCCGCACACAGACTGGCGAGATTTCCGTTCACGCCAAGGAACTGTGCCTGCTCTCTAAGAGCTTGAAGCCACTCCCTATCGTGAAGTATAAGGATGGCGTGGCTTACGACAAGTTCGATGATCCAGAGTTGCGTTACCGCCAGCGCTACGTTGACCTCATCGTTAATGATGGCGTAAAGGATACTTTCCTACAGCGTGCTACCGTACTCCGCACTCTCCGCAGCGTACTCGACAACGCAGGTTATACTGAGGTAGAGACTCCTACCCTGCAGAGCATTGCCGGTGGTGCTTCAGCCCGCCCATTCATCACCCACTTCAATGCGCTCGATCAGGATATGTACATGCGTATCGCTACCGAGCTCTACCTGAAGCGCCTCATCGTAGGTGGTTTCGAGGGTGTTTATGAAATCGGCAAGAACTTCCGCAACGAGGGTATGGACCGCAACCACAACCCTGAGTTTACCTGTATGGAGCTTTATGTTCAGTACAAGGACTACAACTGGATGATGGCTTTCACAGAGAAGTTGCTCGAAACGATCTGTATCGCCGTAAACGGCAAGCCAGAGCGCGAGATTGATGGCAACATCATCAGCTTCAAGGCTCCATATCGCCGTCTGCCTATCCTCGATGCCATCAAGGAGAAGACCGGTTTCGACTGCAACGGCAAGACCGAGGAAGAGATCCGCGCATTCTGCAAGGAGAAGGGCATGGATGTAGATGAGACTATGGGTAAGGGTAAGTTGATTGATGAGCTCTTCGGTGAGTTCTGCGAGGGCACTTTCCTCCAGCCAACCTTCATCACCGACTATCCTGTAGAGATGTCTCCATTGACCAAGATGCATCGTTCTAAGCCAGGCTTGACCGAGCGTTTCGAGTTGATGGTTAACGGTAAGGAGCTTGCCAATGCATACTCTGAGCTCAACGACCCAATTGACCAGGAAGAGCGTTTCATCGACCAGATGAAGCTTGCTGATAAGGGTGATGACGAGGCAATGATCATCGATCAGGACTTCCTCCGTGCCCTCCAGTACGGTATGCCTCCAACATCAGGTATCGGTATCGGTATCGACCGCTTGGTCATGTTGATGACCGGCAAGACCTTCATCCAGGAGGTATTGTTCTTCCCACAGATGAAGCCAGAGAAGAAGATGCCACAGAGCACCATCAAGGAATGGGAAGAGATTGGCGTGCCAGAGGATTGGGCATACGTGCTCCGCAAGGCAGGCTTCAACCTCATCTCTGATATCCGTGAAGAAAAAGCACAAGGCTTGCAGCAGAAGATTGGAGAAATCAACAAGAAGTACAAGCTCGGCTACGAGAAGCCTTCTGTTGACGACATCCAGGGCTGGATTGATCGTAGTAATGTTGAATGTTGATTGTTGAATGTTGAATTATGAGCAGCGCAAAAGATTTACTTATGACCAAGATTATGGATTTTGCTGTACGCATCGTTAATCTATACAAATGGTTATGTAACGAGAAGAAGGAGTTTGTTTTAAGCAAACAACTCCTTCGTTCTGGTACTAGTATCGGAGCTAATCTTTCCGAAGCTCAGTCAGCAATCAGCAAAGCAGACTTTGCTGCAAAGGTTTACATTTCTCTCAAAGAAAGTAAAGAGACATTATATTGGATAGAGCTTTTGTATCGAACTAAATACTTAGACGAAAAGCTATACCTATCTATATATAAGGATGCCAATGAAATGGTAAGTCTTCTTGCTTCTGTTACTAAGAAATTACAACCAGACAGCCATTAAGTCTCACAACATCCAGCATGCAAGGCGTATGCCAACTCAACATTCAACATTCAACATTCAACATTAACATGTATAATTGCGGTAAAATAGCGATAATTGGCGGCGGTAGCTGGGCTACGGCAATAGCCAAGATTGTGGTGGGTCATACTCATCACATAGGCTGGTATATGCGTCGCGATGACCGCATCGAGGACTTCAAGCGCATGGGGCACAACCCTGCCTATCTGATGTCAGCACGATTCAATGTAGATGAGATTTTCTTCTCTTCCGACATCAACAAGATAGTGCAGAACTACGATACACTCGTGTTCGTCACCCCGTCGCCTTATCTGAAGAATCATCTCAAGAAGCTCAAGACGCGAATCAGCGATAAGTTCATCATCACAGCCATCAAAGGTATTGTGCCTGATGAAAACCTCGTTTGCTCAGAGTATTTCCATCAGGTTTACGATGTGCCTTACGAGAACCTCGCTTGCATCGGAGGTCCTTCTCATGCCGAGGAAGTGGCACTGGAGCGACTGAGCTATCTCACCGTGGGCTGTAGCGATACCGAAAAGGCGCGTGCCTTCGCCAACGATTGTCTGGCGAGTGAATTCATCAAGACCAAGACTTCGAGCGATGTCATCGGTATCGAATACTCTTCGGTTCTGAAGAACGTATACGCCATCGCAGCAGGTATCTGTGGCGGTCTGAAGTATGGTGACAACTTCCAGGCGGTACTCATGTCAAATGCCGTTCAGGAAATGCACCGCTTCCTGACAGCCGTCCACCCTATCGACCGAAGCATGTACGACTCAGTTTATCTGGGCGACTTGCTCGTAACAGGTTACAGTAACTTTTCCCGCAACCGCACATTCGGAACCATGATAGGCAAGGGCTACAGCGTGAAGAGTGCGCAGATAGAGATGGAGATGATTGCAGAAGGATATTTCGGCACCAAGTGTATGAAGGAAATCAATCGCCACATGCACGTCAACATGCCGATTCTCGATGCTGTATATAATATATTGTACGAGCGCATCAGTCCGCAAATCGAAATCAAACTCTTGACCGACTCGTTCAGATAGGCACATCCTATCCTTCGGTTTCGGCAGAAGAGTTTGTCTTCAAGTAGTAACATTAACACATTCATTTAGATATTAAAAGAAAAAATGAAAAGTATCAGCTTAAACATTACAAAGGCTGCATCATTCCTTGCAGAAGGTGCAGTAAAGGCTTACGAGCCTAAGGTTAAGGCCGCTCAGGAAGCTCTTGAGAACGGCACTTGTGAAGGTAACGATTTCTTGGGATGGTTGCATTTGCCATCTTCTATCACTCCTGAGTTCCTCGATGAGATTCAGGCTGTTGCCAATACTTTGCGCGAAAAGTGTGAGGTGGTTGTTGTAGCAGGTATCGGTGGTAGCTACCTCGGTGCACGCGCCGTTATCGAAGGCCTCGGCAACTCTTTCGCTTGGCTCGTTAACGACAAGAAGAACCCTACTATCCTCTTCGCAGGTAACAATATCGGTGAGGACTACCTCTTCGAGTTGACTTCTTTCTTGAAGGACAAGAAGTTTGGTGTCATCAATATCTCTAAGTCTGGTACCACTACTGAGACTGCTCTCGCTTTCCGTCTTTTGAAGAAGCAATGCGAGGATCAGCGCGGTAAGGAAGAGGCTAAGGATGTTATCGTAGCTGTAACCGACGCCAAGAAGGGTGCTGCACGTACTTGTGCTGACAAGGAGGGCTACAAGAGCTTCATCATCCCTGACAATGTAGGTGGCCGCTTCTCTGTTTTGACCCCAGTAGGTTTGTTGCCTATCGCAGTAGCAGGTTTCGATGTAAAGCAGCTCGTAGCTGGTGCGGCTGACATGGAGAAGGCTTGCGGCAAGGACGTAGCTTTCGAGGAGAATCCTGCAGCTATCTATGCAGCTACACGTCAGGCTCTCTATACTCAGGCTGGCAAGAAGATTGAGATCGTATGCAACTTCCAGCCTAAACTTCACTACTTCGCAGAGTGGTGGAAGCAGCTCTATGGTGAGAGCGAGGGTAAGGACCAGAAGGGTATCTTCCCAGCAGCTTGCGACTTCACTACCGACCTTCACTCTATGGGCCAGTGGATTCAGCAGGGCGAGCGCTCTATCTTCGAGACTGTTATCAGCGTAGAGACTCCTAACGAGAAGTTGCTCTTCCCTCACGATGATGAGAACCTCGACGGTTTGAACTTCCTCGAGGGCAAGCGTGTTGACGAGGTGAACAAGATGGCAGAGCTCGGTACACGTCTGGCTCACGTTGACGGTGGTGTTCCTAACATCCTGGTTAACGTACCAGAGTTGAACGCTTACTACCTCGGTCAGCTGATCTACTTCTTCGAGAAGGCTTGCGGTATCAGCGGTCTCTTGGAAGAGGTGAACCCATTCAACCAGCCTGGTGTTGAGGCATACAAGAAGAATATGTTCGCATTGCTCAACAAGCCAGGTTATGAGGCAGAGAGCAAAGCTATCCAGGAGCGCTTGAAGAATGAATAATTGATGAAGGAAATTATTTTTAAATATATGAAAGAACACGGCTTTGGGGAATTCAACCCTAAAGCCGTGCTTTTTGATATGGACGGCGTGCTGTACAACAGTATGCCAAATCATGCTGTGGCATGGCAGGAATCGATGAAACAGTTTGATATCCACATGACAGCAGCCGATGCTTATGCCACCGAAGGAGCCCGAGGCATTGACACCATCCAGATGATGGTGAAGAAGCAGAAGGGCATCGACATCACGCTGGACGAAGCACAGAAGATGTATGATGTGAAGACCGAAATATTCCACTCGATGCCTACTGCCGAAATATTTCCTGGCGTAAAGGAAATCATGCAGAAGATTAAAGATGCAGGCATGCAGGTAGGAGTGGTAACAGGAAGCGGACAGCGCCCGCTCATCATGCGACTGCTCAACGACTTCGGCGATTTTCTGGATGAAGCACATATCGTAACCGCCTATGATGTAAAGCGCGGCAAACCAAATCCTGACCCATATCTCATGGGATTGCAGAAGGCAGGAAACCTGAAACCCTGGGAAGGCATCGTGGTAGAGAATGCTCCTTTGGGCGTCCGTGCCGGCGTGGCAGCCAACATTTTTACGGTAGCAATTAACAGCGGTCCGCTACCAGATGAAGAATTATCCAATAAGGGTTGCAATCTACTCTATCACCAGATGACTGAATTCTGTGATGACTTTGAAAACCTGATTGCTAAGGCTTAATCCGGTTCACCCACAGATATTCTGACTTATTCAATAAAAAGACATCATTAAAAACATATAATGACATGAATAGAAAAGTAGCTTTAATTACAGGTATTACAGGCCAGGATGGTTCATACTTGGCTGAATTATTGTTGGAAAAAGGGTATGATGTTCACGGAACGATCCGCCGATCATCTACCGACTACCGCGAAAGAATTGCCCATTTGGAGGGTACACCTAATTTCCATCTTCACTATGCTGACCTCGGTGACTCTATGAGTATCATCCAGGTAATGAACAAGGTGAAACCTACTGAGGTATATAATCTGGCAGCTCAGAGCCACGTACAGGTGAGCTTCGACTCCCCTGAGTTTACAGCAGATGTAGATGCTACCGGTGTGCTCCGCATCCTGGAGGCTATCCGCCAATGCGGTCTGGAGAAGACCTGCCGCATGTATCAGGCTTCAACATCTGAGCTCTACGGTAAGGTAGAAGAGGTTCCTCAGAACGAGAACACTCCATTCCACCCTTATTCTCCATACGCTGTTGCCAAGCAGTATGGTTTCTGGATTGTCAAGGAGTATCGTGAGGCTTATGATATGTTCTGCTGCTCTGGTATCCTCTTCAATCATGAAAGTGAGCGCCGTGGTGAGACTTTCGTAACCCGCAAAATTACTTTGGCTGCAGCCCGCATCAAGCAGGGCAAGCAAGACAAGCTCTATCTCGGTAACCTGGATTCGCTCCGCGACTGGGGTTATGCCAAGGATTATGTAGAGTGTATGTGGCTGATTCTCCAGGCTGAGAAACCAGAGGACTTCGTGATTGCAACAGGTAAGCAGCACTCTGTCCGTGAGTTCGCCCAGCTGGCGTTCCACTATGTAGGAATCGAACTGAAATGGGAAGGCAAGGATGAGAACGAGAAGGGTATCTGCGTTGAGGGTCCTGAGGAACTCATCGGCAAGACACTCGTTGAGGTTTCTCCTGATTTCTACCGCCCTACCGACGTGGTGAACCTCTGGGGTGACCCAACAAAGGCTAAGGCTAAGCTCAACTGGAATCCTAACACCACCTCTTTCGAGGATCTCGTAAAGATCATGGTAGAGAGCGATATGGCGAAGGTTGCTGCCGAGGATGCCGGTCAGAAGGTTCGCTGCAATCTTGCAGAATATCTTGAGAAGGGTATTGTTAAGTAATAGTTTATAGTTAACAGTTGATAGATAGTTTATAGCAATAATCAATGTTATCAAAAGATAGTAAGATTTATATAGCAGGACACCACGGACTCGTGGGTTCTGCTATCTGGAATAACCTCAAGAAGAGAGGTTATAACAACCTGGTAGGTCGTTCTCACAAAGAACTCGACTTGACCGACCAGTATGCAGTAGAGAAGTTCTTTGACGAGGAAAAGCCTGATGCAGTAGTATTGGCTGCTGCCTTCGTGGGCGGTATCATGGCGAATTCATTGTATCGTGCAGACTTCATCATGCAGAACATGAAGATGCAATGCAACGTAATCAGCAACGCTTATTCTCATGGCGTGAAGAAACTCCTCTTCCTGGGCTCTACCTGCATCTATCCTAAGAATGCACCGCAGCCTATGAGCGAAGATGTGCTCCTTACTTCTCCGCTGGAATATACCAACGAGGAATATGCCATCGCCAAGATTGCCGGACTGAAGATGTGCGAGAGCTACAACCTTCAGTATGGTACCAACTATATCGCTGTGATGCCAACCAACCTCTATGGCCCTAACGATAACTTCCATCTGGAGAACAGCCACGTAATGCCTGCGATGATGCGCAAGATTTATCTTGCCAAACTCATCCACGATGGCGACTGGCACAGCATAGAGGTGGATATGAACAAGCGCCCTATCAACCCTACTGATAAGCTCCGCGAAATCATCGGCGAGGGTAACGTAGACGGCAGCAACTCTCACGAGCGCATTCTGAAGGCGCTGGAGTTCTATGGCATCTACGACAACAAGGTAGTGCTTTGGGGAACCGGCAAGCCATTGCGTGAATTCCTCTGGAGCGAGGATATGGCAGATGCCAGCGTTCACGTGCTTCTGAATGTAGATTTCAAGGACATCATCGGTATCGAGAAGTACAGTTCTGTATTCTATGGTGCCAAGGTAGATGGTGCTGTGGATAGAAACAACTCTGAGGGCCGTGGTGGCGCTATCCCTTCTCTCGGTGAGATTCGCAACTGTCACATCAACGTGGGTACCGGCAAGGAGCTCACCATCCGTGAACTTTCTGAGCTTGTAGTAAAGGCAGTAGGTTTCGAAGGTGAGGTAGAGTTTGACGCCAGCAAGCCAGATGGAACCATGCGCAAGCTCATCTCTGTAGATAAGCTCCACAGCCTCGGCTGGGCGCATAAGGTAGAGATTGAGGATGGTGTGAAGAAACTCTTCGACTGGTATCAGGAGAGTCTGAAAGACTAATAAAGAATATCGACTATGGATACAGAACAACTTTCTATGACCAAGAAAACCCTTGTGGGAGTACAGTTCCTGTTTGTGGCTTTCGGTGCAACGGTTCTGGTGCCTCTTCTGATAGGCATCGATCCGGCAACGGCTCTCTTCACCGCTGGTGTAGGAACCTTTCTTTTTCACTTCATCACCAAGGGTAAGGTGCCTATTTTCCTGGGCAGTTCCTTCGCCTTTATCGCCCCTATCATCGCTGCTACCAAGCAATGGGGACTGCCGGGAACAATCGCCGGACTAACCAGCGTTTCTCTGGTGTATTTCGTCATGAGCGCCCTGGTGAAATGGCAGGGCAAGAAACTGCTGGACAGGATTTTTCCTCCGGTAGTCATCGGTCCCGCCATCATCCTCATCGGTCTCTCCCTTTCGGGCAGCGCTGTGGATATGGCAAAGACCAACTGGATTCTCGCCTTTGCATCGCTCATTACCGCTATCCTGGTGCTTACCTTCTGCAAGGGCTTGATGAAGCTGGTTCCTATCATTTCGGGGGTTATCGTGGGCTACGTCATCGCCATCTGCATGGGCGAGGTAGATTTCTCGGGCGTGGCAGCGGCATCATGGTTCTCCTGTCCTGTATCCTTCGATACCATCACCCATTTCTCCTGGGCTCCATTCCTATATATGTTGCCCGTGGCGATAGCTCCGGTGCTGGAGCATATCGGCGATGTATATGTGGTGAGTGCCGTAGCCAAGAAGGATTTCGTGGCAGATCCGGGATTGCATCGCACGATGTTGGGCGATGGACTGGCATGTCTCTGTTCAGCCTTTCTGGGCGGACCTCCTGAGACCACTTATTCAGAGGTAACAGGTGCGATGTCTATCACCAAGGTAACGAGTCCTGCCGTGATTCGCATATCCGCAGCCACCGCCATCTGTTTCTCCATCGTGGGCAAGTTGAGTGCTTTGTTGCAGAGCATTCCTCAGGCGGTTTTAGGTGGCATCATGCTGCTGCTTTTCGGAACCATCGCAAGTGTGGGCGTTCAGAATCTGATGCAGAACAAGGTAGACATGAATGAAACCCGCAATGTCATCATCATCTCTGTGATGCTGACGATGGGCTTGGGTGGCGCCGTTCTCTCATCCGGTTCCTTCGCCATTTCCGGCATCGGCCTCTCCGCCGTCATCGGCGTAGTTCTCAACCTCGTTCTTCCTAAGACGAAGAAGAAAGAGGCATAAATAAGGAAAAAGCTTTGAAAACGAGATTGTTTTCAAAGCTTTTTTCTTTTTTATTAGAGTAAGAAGAGGGGTAGAACAAGGGTTTTAACCTACTAAAACTGTTCTTTCAACTAAGAAAAGAAACATTTATACTTAGATAAAATCCCCGTTCATAGACATTGAATGTCCGTTCAAAGACGTTGAACCGCCGTTCAAAGACGCTGAACCGCGGTTCAACGTCTATGAACGGAGATTCCAATAGGGTTAAAGAACATTTTATCCTATAATCAACCAAGACTTTTCCCGAGATTAACACATTATTAATACAGGAAGAAGGAAGAAAGGAGATAAGAGAAGAGTCCGAATCTTGCGCTTGGCAATGGGGCGGTAAAGTAATAGTTCTGGTCGTTATTCTTATCCAGAAAATTCACCTGCTTCATACCGAAGAATGGCAGACCCTCTGGGAAGAGCGGAGTAAAATCGGTTACACCACCAGAAAGAGCAGGACTGCCTGCCTGATAATCGAAATTCCAACTCTTGTCGAATGCTAATGGAGCACCATTCTCCACTTTATCAATCTCGCAGTTGATATTCATCTTCTCGCTCTGTTTGAAGTTTTTGAAGAGTGGATTGAGCTGACCAGCCACGCTACTCTTGATGTCGGTATCAAACCGAAGTACCTCTCCACCATCAGCAAGAAAGTCAGCGGCAAATCGCCCCTGGAGTGGATATCGGAATATGTTATGGAGGATATCCGTTATTATCTTGCCAACACGGATCTGACCATTAATGAGATTTCCGATACGCTGGGCTTCCCCAACGCATCGTTCTTCGGTAAATATTTCAAGCAGCAGCTCGGCTGCACACCACAGGAATACAGAAACCGGATGAAAAGAGGGTAAAATCAATATAGAGCAGCACGTTAAGAGTAACTACTGCTCTCACCTGCAGATGGTTGTCCTCATCGACCGTAGCCACATGCTTTTGCATATATTCCACAAACCACCGAGCAAGAATTCTACAAATCACCGAATGAAAGTTCTACAAATCACCGAATGAAAGTTCTACAAATCACCGAATGAAACTTCTACAAATCACCGATTTCTTTAAAAAGATTCCTGATTTTCAGTTTTTTTTTGTATTTTTGCAGCAGATTTAAATTCAAAGATTATGAACGGATATAGACAGCGCATTGCAGACTCATTACTGAAGGACAAATTAGATGCCTTTGGAGCAGTTTTGATAGAAGGGCCAAAATGGTGTGGTAAGACTACAACGGCCGAACAACAAGCTAAGAGTATTCTTTATATGGCAGACCCTTCTCGCCTGAACCAGAACAAGGAATTAGCTCGCATCAATCCTCAATTTTTGTTGGAAGGTTCCACACCACGCCTAATAGATGAATGGCAGGAAGCACCTCAATTGTGGGATGCTGCACGTTTTGAGATAGACCATCGTAGTGAAATTGGGCAATTTATTTTTACGGGGTCTGCAGTTCCTGCCGACTCCTCACTATTAAGTCATACGGGTACTGGGCGGTTCTCATGGCTGAGAATGCGTCCGATGAGCTTGTTTGAGTCAGGTGAGTCAACTGGTGAAATTAGTTTATCTGCCATTATCAAGGGAGATAAAAAGCAATTTAGTACAAGTCGATTAAGTTTGGAAGATGTTGCTTTTTTGCTTTGTCGTGGTGGTTGGCCTCAAGCTGTAGGCATGAAAAACAAGCCAGCATTAGCTCAAGCTTACGCTTATCTGGATGCGGTGGTAAAGAGTGACATTTCTCGTGCAGACAATGTACAACGCAACGAACTTAGAGCTCGTCGCTTGATGCGTTCTTATGCTCGCCACCAAGGTACATCTGTTTCTATGGCAGCTCTGAGAGCAGATTTGGCTAACAATGAGGAACAATCGTTTGATGAAACCTCTATCGTTTCTTATCTAGATGCCCTTCGAAAGATTTTCGTGATAGAAGACGTGCAGGCATGGAATCCCAACTTGCGTTCGAAAACTGCTATTCGCACTACTGACACACGTTATTTCGTAGATTCTTCGATTGGTGCTGCTGCACTAGAGTTAGGACCAGATGATTTGATGAATGACCTCAACACTTTTGGTTTACTGTTTGAAACGCTTTGTATGCGAGACTTGAGAGTTTATGCTGATGCTTTAGAAGGCAAGATATACCATTTCCGTGATAGTAGTGGTTTGGAATGTGATGCTGTTTTGCATCTTAGAGCAGGAGTGTATGGGCTTATAGAAATCAAGTTAGGTGGCGACAGATTAATCAACGAAGGTGCAGCCAATCTCTTGAAACTTCAGTCCAAGATAGATACCGATAAGATGAAGAAACCTGCCTTTTTGATGGTACTCACAGCCGTAGGTGATTATGCCTTCCAGCGTGAGGATGGGGTATATGTAGTACCAATTGGTAGTTTAAAGCCATAAGCAAGGTAAAGAAATTGGAAATCATCAGGAATTTAGATGACAAAAAAAAGCGTGCAGGCGACTATGATGTGGCTTGCACGCTTTTTCCTTTTATATTCTTTTTATATTCATCCTACAGCCACGCTCCGAATCTTGCGCTTGGCAATGGGGCGGCAAAGTAATAGTTCTGGTCGTTATTCTTATCCAGGAAATTCACCTGCTTCATGCCGAAGAATGGCAGACCCTCAGGGAAGAGCGGAGTAAAATCGGTTACACCACCAGAAAGAGCAGGACTGCCTGCCTGATAATCGAAATTCCAACTCTTGTCGAATGCCAATGGAGCACCTTGGGCTACATCATCTATCTCGCAATTGATATTCATCTTCTCGCTCTGAGTGAAGTTCTTGAAGAGTGGATTGAGCTGAGCAGCCACGCTACTCTTAATGTCGGTATCAAACCAGATGCCGAGCTCTGCACCCTTCGCCATCTGCGCTACGCCTGTCTCTGTAGATGCAAAGTAGTAGTTTGGTGTAAGACGACTGTGCTCCATATCTGCACCATCCTTCTTAGGCTGCTTCAGTCCGAAACGGGAATCGTAGATGAGGTTGTTCACGAAGATTGGCTTAGCTGCCTTCTCTACCCAGACAGAACCACCCTTTTTGTTTTTGGAACGGCGCCAGCCGCAATTGACGATGGTGTTGTTATAGACGGTCATCTCAGAGAGAGGGATTACCTCGCTATTGCCGGCATTCGAAAGTTTTAAGGCGTTGGTGCAGGCGTTGTAGATGATGTTGTTGGCTACATCGAGCTTGCAACCTGCCTTTACGTTGATGGCCTCACCACCATCGGCTGCATTTCCGCTATCGGCAAAGATATTGTTGATAATCACACCGTTACCACCGGTAAAGTAAGTCTGGTCGTTGTAGTTGTCATGGAAGAAACTGTTTGCCATCACAAACTTGCCGTTTACATTACAGAAGTGGAAGGCTGGCACACCGCCATCGATGGTGGTCTTGAAAAGCTTGTTCTGGAAAGAAGCTGAACTCTCGGTAGGAGTAGCACCGGCATAGGCCACATCTACGTGGTTGAGCACCACCTCTTCTGAATTGTAGCCGCAGATGATGCCGCCCCAATCGGCTGGCTTCTTGGTATCAGAAGTGATGGTAACTGGCTTCTCGGCGGTTCCCAGACAATAGAGATTGCCCAATACCACGATTTCTACCGGTACCTGAACCTCTGATTTGCAGGTAACAGTTACGCCCGGCTCGATGTAGAGCGATGTTCCTACAGGAATCTCCACGCTCTCGCTGAGGGTAGTATCCTTGCTCCAAACCAGAGAGCCTTTAGGATATTCTGCCACCTTCGTTGTGATGATATCCTTAGAACCCTGGTTCTCATTGCCATCACTTCCATTACCGCCATTATTCACGTAATCGTATGGATTGATATTATCGTTCTCGCAAGATGTGGAGAACATTGCAGCTGCTGCCATCAACAGCAAAGCAGCAAAAGTACTTATCTTTTTCATTTCTTCTTTTTTTTCCTTTTTACTTTTTTACCTTTTTACCTTTAAAAGCCTTTTTACCTTTAAAAGCCTTTTTACCTTTTAAAGTTTGTATCTTACTCCCAGAAGGAAGGTTCTGCCATACTGATAAGTACCCACGATGGTCTTATCGCTCTTCTGCCCCTCATACTCCAGGTTGCTCTTGTTCACGGTCTTCAAGTATCTCTCGCGCTTGGCATCGAGCAGATTGTTTGCCTTGAAGAAGATGGAGATGCCGTTCTTGAATTGCTTCTCGGCACTCAGGTCGAGACCGAACATCGCCTTATCCCACTGGTCGGCATCCTTGAAGGGAGAAACCAGGGCGAGCTTGGTGCCCGTGAAGGAAGAGGCCAGCTGCGCATTCCAGCCATGCTCCGTATCCTTATATAATAAGGAGATGTTGGCGGTATGAGGAGCCTGGTTAACCAGCGGACGGGTCTGGGTTACGCCCGATTTATACTCGGCACTACCCTCCTTGTACTCACGCTTCGAGGTGGTGATTTCAGAATGGGTGTAAGTATAATTCGCCTTTACTCCGAAGTGGCGGATGTACTTGATCACATCGATTTCGAAGCCCATGTTCTTGGCATTACCTAGATTGTCCGGCATGTAATAGGCATCGGTTCCGGCTCCAATCTTGCCATCCGATGTTACGAACACCTGCTCTATAGGGTCTTTCAGATACTTATAGAATACGCCGGCAAGAATCTGCTCGGTCTTGCTTGGGAACCACTCCCATCGCAGGTCGATGTTGTCGATGCGGGCACGCTTCAGGTTTGGATTACCTTTTTCCTGATACTCCTCGCCCTGAATCTGATAAGGCACTATCTCGTAGAAGCCCGGACGGTTGATGGAGCGATAGTAAGAGAGACGCACGTTCATCTTCCTGGTTGGCGTCCACTTGATGGATGCCGATGGCAGATAATCCCAGTAGCTCTGCTCGCCCACCTGTCCCATGTTGCGGAAATGCTGGAGCATGGTGTAAATCTGGTTGGTGTGCTCGGCACGGAAACCGGCATTCAGTTCGCCCACCTCGCTCTTCAGGGTTACCATGGCGTAGGCTCCGCCGATGTGCTCCTTGGAATCGTAGTTGAGCTGCGAAGCCTGAGAATAAGGAGTCTTGCAAACCCAATCGATGTGAGCAAACTGGTCTATTCCGTTGCCATCCAATCGCTGCGAGATGTCGGCAGGATTGAAGATGTAAGAATAATATCTGTTGCTGCGTTCCTTTCTGCGATACTGCGCGCCCGCCTTCCAGAGTGCTTCCACATCGTTGGCGAAATGGGTATCGTAAGAGAGGTTGATGTAACCCGCCCAATCGGTATCCTTGTTGTGCTGGAATCGGCGCTCAGCACTCTTAGGCAGGGTCTTGGTGATGTTCTTGTCGCCTTCCCAGATGGAACCCGAAACGGCATCGCCGCCATTCTCGGCTTTTCTGCTCACGGTATTCGTCAGGGTAACGTAAGTTCTATCCGGATCTTCCTCCTTAGCCTGCGAGAACACGCCCGACCAATCTACGGTAAAATCCTTGGTAAGATGATGCGTAGCCTTCAGATTGGTGGCAAAGATGCTCTGGGTGGTTGAAAGAGAGCGCACCTCATCATCCTGGGTGTAGCTGTCGGCTCCGATGTATTCGGTGTTGACGCTATTGTTGTATCTGGTGCCCTTGGAATTGGTGCGCACATACATGTTGTACCATTCCAGCTTGTGACCAGGCAGGGTTAAGTCGAACTTGGCATGAGCACCCGCAGTAAGGTCGTGGATGCTATAATAGCGATGCTGCAGATTGGAAATGTACATGGCCTGCTCGCCCGAAGCCATCTTTACGGAATTGTAGGTGCGCTCTGTACCACGGAAAACATTCTGAACGCTTCCGGCAAGCATCACGCCCAGGCGGTCGTTCCAGAAGCGGTTGCCGATGCTCAGACCTCCTATGAAGTTAGGAGCAGGAAGAGAATGGCTCTTCAACTGAACAGGACCGTTCTTGAAATCGCTCATCTGCGCCTTGTAGTCTTTTCCGAAAGCCTCGTAAGGAGATTTCTTTGTATAATCAGAGCGGTTGCTGGTAAGATAATCTCTGCCATCCTTCCAGAAATAATCACTTGCTCCGATGGCAGCATTCGCCTGAATCTGGAAACGGGATGGGGCATCCTTCATCACCATATCCACCACGCCGCCGGCTGCATCGCCTTCCATATCGGCAGTCAGAGACTTGGAAACCACGAGGCGGTCCATCAGATCTGAAGGGAAGATATTCAATGGGATGTAACGGTTTTTATCATCCGGACTAGGAATCTTCACGCCGTTTACCAGGGTGTAGTTGTAGCGCTTGTCCATGCCTCGGAGGATGGCGTAGGAAGCCTCGCCCGATGCATCACGCTCCATGGTGACACCTGATACTCGCTGCAGAACGCTCGCCACGTTGACATCAGGCGAAAGCTGGATGCTCTGCTGGCTCATCACGTTGAGCACGTTGCCGGCATTCTTCACGGTTTCTATGGCGCTGCGGTCGCTGCGGTATTCACGATGACCGGTAACCACCACTTCGCCCAACTGCTTCTGGTCTTCATCCATGGCGATGGTCAACAGTCCATTCTTTCCCTCTTTTCCATCTTTGGAGAAGTCTTTAGCCACATCCACTACCATCTCCCTGGTCTTGTACGACATGTAGGAAACGATGATGGTAAACTTGCCTTTATCAGGCAATTCATGCAGGGTGAAAGTACCATCAAGTCCGGTGGTGGTACTCACGTTGGGCAGCTCCTTTACCCGGATTACGGTTCCGATGAGGGGTTCGCCCGTTTTGTTATCCTTAACAATACCATCCAGCGTGTGGGCCTGGATGGCGGAAGTTGCAGCGGCAAGAAGCGCCGCACTCAATAAAAATCTTTTCATCTATATCGCTATTGAATTCTTCACTCTTCGTTCTTCACTCTTCACTTACTTTTTGTAACCGTGTGAATGATTTTTCCATCCTTGTCAATCATCGACATTCTGAGCTGCTTCTTATCTGCTGTAAATACAGAGAAACCATCGGCTGGACTGCAGAACACGGTGCCATCGATAGGCTTCACAGGACGGGCCAGAGATGAAGAGGAATTGACTACGTAGTCGATGTTGTCGCCCTTCTTCTGGATGTGCTGGAAGTTGTGGATGTGACCGCAGGCATAAATCGCCACATTATTATATTTATGGAGGATAGGCAGGAGGCGCTTCTGCATGTCGAGGCGCTCATTCTCCTTCTTCGTGGTGTAGGCATAGATAGGATGATGGCCTACCACGATGACCCAGTCTTCCTTGGCATTCTTCAGAGTTTCGTCGAGCCATGAAAGTTGAGCCTCAGCATCCTGCTTGCAGGCATCAGGATAGATTTCTGAATTCTTGCGGTAAGAATCGATAAGAGGTGTGGTGTCGAGGAAGATGACACGGATGGTAGTTCCCTTGTGGTCAAACACCTTGGTGTAATATTTGGCTGACATCATCCAGCGGCGGCTCACCTTACCGTATTCCATAAAAGCCTGAGTATTACCACGATACTCATGGTTGCCACAAACCGGGAACCAGTTGAGCATCAGGTCGGGATGAGAATAAACATATTCATAATTGGTAAGCCACAGAGGGTCCTGGGTAGAAGTCACGCCATTGAAATGGTGGATGTCGCCCACGGCAAGTACGCATTCAGGATCTACCGTACCCGCCATCTCGCCCATCAGTTCGGCGATAGGCTTCTGGTCGTAGTAGCCGTTGCGTCCCATATCATTGGTCATGTAGAGGGTGATTTCGCCCTTCAGTTTCTGCCATTCGGCAGCATTCACCTTCCAGTTAGGATTCTGCGGAATAGCGGTTGCTGCACTCTGAGAACAGGTTGTTAATGCTGCGTTTTGAGCCTGTGCAGTCAAGCCTCCACCCAACAATAAAGCCGAAGCCAAAACTACATTAGCTACTCTACCTTTCATCATAGCAAAGCCATTCATGCTGCTATGCTTACCCGATACTTTCTTTTCCATTTTTCTTTATCTGACTATAAATACTTTTATTAAAGATTTCCCCTTTCGGGGTAATTCCTGTTAAATTTCGGGTGCAAAGGTAGGGGTATTATGTGTCAATGAGGTTACAAGGATTTTAATTAGCAGATAAAAGATACTACAATTTTATTACGGGAGTTTCCCCCGATGCTTTTAGGGAAAATCATACATCAGATTATGGTTTTCCCCTTGCTTTTTTCAGCTATTCTCCCTATCTTTGCACTACGTTAGAAGAAAGGCTGCACTCGACAATTTGAAAGCAAGCTTTCATTGTGCTCGTTTGCACTTTCTTTGCACCAGAAATAAATAAATGCAGTAATAACCCTTTAAAGAGAAGATAGTTATGAAAAGAATGATTATGACATTGGTAGCAGTATGGATGATAATTACATCTATGAATGCTCAGAGACTGACAAATATTCAGGCAGAAGCCCGTTTTATCACAGATAAGATGGTGGTGGAACTGGGATTGAGCAGCGCCCAGCGCAACAATCTCCTGAACATCAACTTCACCTACCTGGACGGCATCCGAAGCTATCGCGACATCGATGCCTACGGCTGGCATTACCGCAACAAGCAGCTCAAGCGCATGATGACCGCCAGACAATGGAAGAAGTTCAAGAACTCATACTATTTCTATCGCCCTATCGGCTGGCAGAATCATGTGTATGTTCACCATATTTACACCAAGTACCCAAAGCACAACTGGGGACACGACAAGCGCCGCCCTCGCCCTGAGTGCAGCTACGGAAGACCAGGATGGCCAGGCGGGACTCATGAAACTTACGGACCAGGAAAGCCGGGCAAGCATCACAAGCATCACAAGCACGATAAGAAGTGGAAGCACGACAAAAAGAAGAAGTGGAAGCACGATAGAGATTGGGATGATGACGATGATTGAGATAATGACTGGGATGATGACTAAGATTAAGACAAACATTCGATGATAAAACAGAAGAAATCCAAGCTAGAGATAATTCTCCGGCTTGGATTTCTCGTTAAAAAAAAACTAACTATGCCGACTAACTAATCATTAATAATTAATCATTAATTACTAACAAAACGTCTTCCACAATCTGCTCATCGAGCAGGCGATTATCCGAAAGCAACTTCTTCACATCGTATCTGTCGTAGAGTCCCTTTCTGATGCCGTCCACCATCACCTTCATATCCGAAGTGCCATAGTAAGAGGCGATGCGCTCGCCGAATCCGCCATCCTTCGAGCCATCCTCCAGGGTTACCACCAACTGATGGTTTGCCTTCAGGCTATCCAGCACTTCGGCATCCACCTCATTCAGGTAACGGGGATTGATGAGCGTTGCATCGATACCCTTATCAGCCAACAGGCGGACTACATTCTCGCCCTTCTGATAGAACGAACCGGCAGCGATGATTGCCACCTTCTCGCCCTGGTGCATCACCTTGTACTTTGCCTCATAGCCATACTCTGCATCAACAACTTCTGACGTATGAACCACGCCATTGCTTGGCACGCGGATGGCGATAGGTTTCTTATCCTGCAGAATGCTCCAGCGGAGCATGGCGAAATACTCCTCGCAGGTGGTTGGAGCCAGATAGATGAGCCCCGGAATGCTGCAGAGCATCGGAATATCGAAAAGGCAGATGTGGGTGATGTCGTTCATCGAGTTCACTCCGCCTCCTACCACGTTGATTACGGCTGGGTTGGAATTGATGCAGAGGTCTTGCGCTATCTGGTCGTAGGTGCGCTGGATGAAGGTGCTGTAAACCGTCCATACCGGATGCAATCCACCCTTCGCCATTCCCGAAATCATGGCCACCGCCTGCTCTTCGGCGATTCCCATATCGATGTGCTGCTTGCCAGCCAGTTGGCGCTTATCGGCAGTAAAGCCGCCTGCGGTAGGAGTACCGGCGGTTACGGCGATGAGGGTCTTATCCTGCTTCATCTCGCTGAGCATCCAGTCAGAGAATAATGTGCCGTAATCCTCTGTTGGAGCAACCTCCGGGAGGGTTCCATCGGCATTCCTTCTTGGTCGCGAACCGTCTTCCAGATTGAAAGGCATTCCCCAATGCCAAGCTTCCTTATTGGCTACGGCAGGCGCAAATCCATGACCTTTCTCTGTGTGAATGTGAACCACGGTAGGCTTATCCGTATCCTTCACGCTCTCGAAAACCTGGATGAGTTTTTCGATGTCGTTACCCTCTTCCAGGTACTTGTATTCAAAGCCCCATGCCTTGAACCAGTTGTGCTCGCAGGTGCCGTTGCTCTGGCGCAGGGCACGCAAGTTCTTGTAGATTCCACCATGATTTTCGGCGATAGACATTTCGTTGTCGTTCACCACGATGATGATGCCCGTGCCGAGTTCCGAAGCTTCATCCAATCCCTCGAAAGCCTCGCCGCCAGAAAGAGATCCGTCGCCGATAATAGCGATGATGTTCTCATCGGTTCCCTTGACGTCGCGCGCCTTCTGCAAACCGGTGGCAAGACTCACGGAAGTGGACGTATGCCCCACCTCAAAGTTATCATACTCCGGACATTCGGCAGGAGAAGAATAGCCCGAAATGGCATTCATGTCATCCACATCGCCGAGGAATCCCGCAGCTCGTCCGGTAAGCACCTTATGCGGATAGCATTGGTGACTTACGTCAAACACGAGCTTATCCTTTGGCGCATTAAAAACGTAGTGAAGCGCCACGGTAGCCTCCACGAATCCCAGGTTTGGTCCCACATGACCGCCATGCTTGCTTACACGATTTAGCACAGCCTGTCTGGTTTCATCAGCCACCACCTGCAGTTCCTTCAAATCCAGCTTCTTCAAGTCGGCTGGTGACTTTATTTTCTCAATATACATATTTTTTATACTTATAGTTATAATTCTATTATGATTATATGATGATTATAATCATGATTATATGAGGATCATGATTTCCGGGTGCAAAGATACGAAGATTCCCGAAAACACGCATTACCCCAACTACAGAAAAAATGAATGATTTTCCGGAAATCTCATCCTGGAAATCAGCCTACAGCCTTATCCCTATCCTTCAGAATCACAGCCATGTTATCCAGCGCCCATTTTATCAGATGATCCATAATAGGAATAAGGGTTTCAGCACGAGGTGTGAGAGAATACTCCACTCTTGGCGGCACTTCGGCATAAGCCTTGCGGGTAACGTAGCCATCAGCCTCCAGCGATTTTAACGTGCTGGTAAGCATTTTCTGCGAAATATCCGGAATCAGCTTACGCAGGGCATTAAACCGGAGGGGACCATCCTGATGATATTTCAGGGTGTAGATTACCAGTAGAGACCACTTGTCGCAAACACGCGCCAGGACGTTACGGATGGGACAGTCCTGCACTACCATTTCTTTTATCATTCTTGCCATAATCTATCTTCTTTATATTCTACTATAATATTCTGCAATAATCTATAATATTCTGCAAAACTCTGTAATATTCTGCAATAGGCTACAAAAGTAACTAATATCCGAAAAGACACCAAACATACCAAGTTAATCTAAGTTAACGCTTCATTTTTCTTTCTCCCATTCCCACACAATAGTTACCTCCCGGTAACCATCTTACCCCCAAGTGCCCTCTTGCAGGAACCAGTTTTTCGCAGTATCTTTGCAGCGCAATTCAGAAATAAAAAGAGAAATATAAACATTTAAAAATAACAGAAAAGATGAAAGAAACAAAGCTTATTGCAAAGGCTGAGAACTTCACAGCCACAGATTTTGGTAAGATGAGTGAAATCAAGGATTACACCTTAGAGCTGGGTCCTGAGATTAAGATTCCTGGAAAGGTATTCGGAGGTCAGAGCGTAAACGCTACTGGTGGCGAGTTCTCATTCCAGAACTTTGCTCCTGGCACAGAGACTGGCTTCCTCCATACCCACAAGAACCACGAGGAACTGTATTTCTTCCTCAGCGGCAAGGGCGAATTCCAGGTGGATGGCAAGGTATTCCCAGTTCAGGAGGGAAGCGTAGTGAGAGTAGCACCAGACGGCAAACGCTCTGTTCGCAACAACGGTACAGAACCACTCGTGATGCTCTGCGTGCAGTATAAGGCCGAAACCTTTACAGCCGAAGATGCAACCGACGGCGTGATTCTGAATGATAAGGTGGAGTGGTAGGAACTACTCCACCACCATGGATTGTCCTTGAGAACGCCGATGGCAAGAAGTCATATAGGTATTTCAAGAAGGAGCATGTGCACAAGGCTGAGGTCAGACGCAAAGTTGAGTCCATACCGTTTGAAGAACGGAAAAAACGCAACAACGTAGAAGCAGCAATGTTCCAGTTTGGCTTCCATACAAGAAACAACAAGACCAGATATCGTACACTCTTTAAGCACGGCTTGCAAGCAATTGCAAGATGCGCTTGGATGAACATGCGCCGTCTTTTCTGGTTTGACTGCCAATTAAGTCTCCAAATTGCAAAATAAGTAGTTCAAAGAGCGAATAGCCCCATTTTGAGGCATTTTTAAGGCTGTAGTTGCGTGCTAAAGTTGTTTGACCAACTAATGAACACTAACTATTCGCCAGAGTTAGTTAAAGCCAAGGGAAGAATATAACAGCCCAAGGCTATTGTTTAATTTAAATAGAATCCACTTTTTCAAGTGGACTCATACAACAAATTATGAAGAAAAAAAATGTTACAATTCGACTGATTCGCAATGCAACTTTGCGAATTCATTATGCTGGAAAAGAGATACTTGTTGACCCCATGCTTGCCGAAAAAGGCACTTTGCAGTCGGCCCTCGGTGTATATAAGACCCCAAGAGTACACCTTACGATGCCGATGAATGAAATTACGAACGGTCTGGATATGGTATTGCTGACACACAACCATATTGACCATTACGACCCGACAGTGAAACAGCATTTAGCGACGAACATCCTGTTCCTGACACAACCGCAGGATAAAGAGGGTATTAAGCAGGATGGTTTTACCAATGTAGAAAGCATTGAAAAAGACAAAACCATTGGAGATTTAACCATTCATCGTATACAAGGGCACCATGGCTTCGGGCAGATTGGAGAAATGATGGGGCCGGTATCCGGCTATGTGCTTACCGCGTCTGGTTTCCCTACCGTATATATAATGAGTGACTGCAAGTGGGAGGAGTGTATCCGTCAGACCATAGAACAGTTTTCTCCCGATTACATCATAGTGAACAGTGGAGGTGCAATATTCCCTGAATTTTCTCGAACAGAAGGTTCCATTATTCCCGACGAAAAGGAAGTTATGACCATGCTTGATGAACTTCCTGCTCACATCAAACTAATAGCAGTCCACATGGAAGCTACTGATCATGGGCAGACCACACGCGCAATTCTGCGTAACGAGGCCATGCATCACGAAATAGAAATGAGTCGCCTGATTATTCCTGAAGATGGAGAAACAATAATACTATAAGCGACTTCTCTGATTGGGAAATAGCCTGAAAAGAAGAAATAATTGAACGTATAGCTATGAATCCACAACATGCGTATATTTTTCTGACAAAGCGTCTAGAACGAGTTGACTTTCAAACTGACGATGAAAATGTATGGATGAACATTATCATGCTACTTTTGAACCTCTCTTCGAGGATGTTGGTGACAGACAAGATGAAAGAAACAAAGATTATCGCAAAGGCTGAAAACTTCACAGCCACAGATTTTGGCAAGATGAGTGACCTCAAGGACTACATTCTGGAGTTCACCCCAGAAATCAAGGTTTCAGGTAAGGTATTTGGCGGTCAGAGCGTGAACGCAACCGGCAGCGAATTCTCATTCCAGGTTATGGTTCCAGGTCAGGAGACAGGTTTCCTCCATACTCACAAGAACCACGAGAAATTGTATTTCTTCCTCAGCGGCAAGGGCGAGTTCCAGGTGGATGGCGAGGTATTCCCTGTTCAAGAGGGAAGCGTGGTAAAAGTAGCACCAGCCGGCAAGCGCTCTGTTCGCAACAATGGTGCCGAGCCTCTGCTGATGCTCTGCGTGCAGTATCGTGGCGCAACCTTTACAGCTGAGGATGCTACTGATGGCGATATCCTGAACGAAAAGGTGGAGTGGTAGAAACTACTCCACCACCTCCATGATTTCAGGATGCTCAAGCTTTTCCTTTTTCTTGAGCTTCTTCACAACTTCGGAATAACTGTGGCGAATCAGGGTCTGGATGAAATCATCTTCCAGCGTGCCATAAAGGTTTACCTGATTCCAGTATTTCTTATTCCAATGCCATGCGCCTTCTATTTCGGGATGCACTTCCCGGAGTTCGAGGGCGTAATCGGCATTACATTTCATCGTAACCCACTCGGGGCGCTCCAGGTCAACACAGGCAAAAATCTTGCCCGAGATGCGAAACACCAAGGTCTGCTCATCAAAAGGAAAATCCTCGGTTACGAGGGGAAGCGAGAGGCAATACTCTCTAACAGATTCTATATTCATTATTTCTTCTGATTATTTCTGATTAAAATGTTTTCTATGTTTTAGGGGACAAAGATAATAAATTCTGATGAAACGGCAAGACTTATTCCATAAAAAAACATCAGATTTTCCAGCACAACGAATTCTACGATGTTTTCTCTTTAAAGCACAAAGATTATTAGAACTTTTTTCTTGTAATGAGACTGCAAAGATAGGCAATTTTTTTTAAATAAAGGAATAAAACGAGAGTTTTTAGAGAAGATAGATTACTTTTTGATGGATAAACAGATGAAATTAAAAAGAAAAACTTTAAAATAACTCCCTTATGGGATATCTAAAAACAACCTTTTTTTGTAATTTTTTCAAGAAAATATTTGGTAATTACATAATTTTATTGTAGATTTGCAGCAGATTTTCAAAAGAAGGAGTGCTTATGCAGAAGAAAAAAGATAAAAACCTGATGAAAACGGATGTGAAGCCGATGAAAAAAGGACTGCTATTCCAAATATTCCATCTCTATTACGATGGTTTCAGGAAGATGACCCTGGGCAAGACGCTCTGGACCATCATCCTCATCAAGCTTGCCATCATCTTTCTGGTGCTCAAGCTCTTTTTCTTTCCTGATTTTATCAATACAAATGCAAAGAACGGAGACAAGGCTGGCTTCGTTTCCAAGGAAATTCTGAGCAGATAAGACTCAGAATCCCCGCAAACTTCACATCGAAAGAAATACAAAAACATTATATAATAACAATTTTAAAACCATTCAACTATGATGACAAATCTATTGTTAGACATTACATCAGCCACCATCGACTGGTCGAGGGCGCAATTCGCACTCACGGCCATCTACCATTGGCTGTTCGTGCCGCTCACCCTGGGACTGGCAGTAATCATGGGCATCGCCGAAACATGCTACTACCGCACCAACAAGCCGTTCTGGAAGCACGTAACCCGTTTCTGGCAAAAACTCTTTGGCGTCAACTTCGCCATGGGTGTTGCCACAGGCATCATCCTGGAATTTGAATTCGGCACCAACTGGAGCAACTACTCCTGGTTCGTGGGCGACGTATTCGGCGCTCCCCTAGCCATCGAAGGCATCCTGGCATTCTTCATGGAGAGCACCTTCGTGGCCGTGATGTTCTTCGGCTGGGATAAGGTGAGCCGGGGCTTCCACCTTGCCTCTACCTGGCTCACGGGGCTTGGTGCCACCATTTCTGCCTGGTGGATTCTCGTAGCCAACGCCTGGATGCAATATCCGGTGGGGCAGGAATTCAATCCCGACACCATGCGCTTCGAGATGACCTCGTTCCTGGATGTGGCACTCTCGCCATTCGCCATCAACAAGTTCACCCACACCGTCACCTCATCCTGGATCATCGGCGCCACCTTCGTGGTAGCCGTAAGCTGCTGGTATCTCCTGAAGAAGAGAGAAACCCAACTGGCTAAAGCGAGCATCAAGATAGGTGCCGGCGTAGGACTCATCGCCACCCTGCTGGCTGCGATGACCGGAGACAACTCCGCCTATCAGGTGGCACAGGTGCAGCCGATGAAACTGGCTGCGATGGAAGCATTATATAATGGTGGCAAGGGCGAGAGCCTCACGGCGATAGCAGCCGTTCACCCCTTCCGGCAGCCCGATTACGAAAGCGAGCAGGAGCCAGCCATGCGCATCGCCATCCCTAACATGCTCTCGTTCTTAGCCACCCGCACAGCCGATGGCTACGTGCCTGGCGTAAACGATATTATCAAGGGTTACACTAAAGAGGATGGTACACGTGAACCATCCGTGCAGGAAAAGATAGCCCGGGGCAAGAAGGCGATTGTTGCCCTGAAAACCTATCGCGAAACGAAGGCGAAAGACCAGCTCCCTATCTTAAAGGAGAACATGAAATACTTCGGATATGGTTACATCAAGGACGCCAAGGAACTGGTGCCGAGCATCCCAATCTGCTTCTACGCCTTCCGCCTGATGGTGGGAGTAGGATGCCTGCTCATTCTCTTCTTCGCCCTCAGCCTATTCTTGGTCTATAAGAAGGAAATCGCCCAATACCGATGGTTCCTCATTTCGGCCATCATCATGATTCCGCTGGCTTACATCGCCTCAGAATCGGGCTGGATAGTAGCAGAAATCGGTCGCCAGCCTTGGACCATCCAAGACCTGCTGCCAGTAAGTGCCGCCATCTCCGACATCGAGGCAGGCAGCGTGGCCACCACCTTCTTCATCTTCCTGGCACTCTTCACCACCATGCTTGCCGTGGAAATCAGCATCCTGGTGAAGCAGATCAAGAAAGGACCGGAATATGAATAAAAACTTAAGATGATAAACTTAAGATTATGAATTAACTTTATGACATTAGCATTATGACATACGAATTTTTGCAATCATACTGGTGGTTCCTCGTATCATTATTAGGAGCCCTGCTGGTGTTTCTCATGTTTGTACAGGGAGCCAACACCTTGATTTTCTGTTTGGGAAAAACGGAAGAAGAGCGTCGCCTCATCATCAACTCTACGGGGCGAAAGTGGGAGTTCACCTTCACCACGCTCGTCACCTTCGGCGGAGCCTTCTTCGCCTCGTTTCCATTGTTCTACAGCACCAGTTTCGGCGGAGCCTACTGGCTGTGGATGACCATCCTGTTCTCGTTTGTGATTCAAGCCGTGAGCTATGAATTCCAGAACAAGATAGGTAATTTTCTTGGACCAAAGACCTTTCAGATTTGCCTCATTATCAACGGCATCGTGGGTCCGCTGCTTCTTGGCGGAGCCGTAGCCACCTTCTTCAACGGCAGCAATTTTCTGATAGACAAGGGCAATATTACCAACAGTCTGCAACCCGTCATCAGCCGATGGGCAAACGCCAGTCATGGTCTTGATGCCCTGCTCGACCCATGGAACGTGGTACTGGGACTTGCCGTACTGATGCTAGCCCGCATCCTGGGCATGCTCTACATCAAGAACAACATCGAGCACCAGCAGATTCAGGAGCGCTGCACCCGCCAGTTGCCATGGAATGCCCTCATTTTCCTATTGTTCTTCCTGCCGTTCCTCATCAGACTAATGATAAAGGATGGATTCAGCACTTCTTCCTGCATTACGATAGAGAGCATGAAGTATCTTCACAATCTTCTGGAGATGCCAATCTTATCAGCCATATTATTAATAGGAATAGTGCTCGTACTCTTCGGCATTTACAAGTCATCGAGAAGCGTGAAGTATAGAAAGGGAATCTGGTTTACAGGCATCGGAACCGTGCTCACCGTGCTGGTTCTGCTGCTGATAGCCGGCTGGAACCACACCGCCTACTATCCATCGAACATCGACCTTCAGAGTTCGCTCACCCTCGCCAACAGCTGCAGCAGCGAGTTCACGCTCCGCACCATGGCGATAGTTTCCCTCCTCATCCCGTTCGTGCTCGCCTACATCGTCTTCGCCTGGCGCGCCATCGACCGCAAGCGCATTACGCAGGAAGAAATAGAGCAGGGAGAAGCGTATTAAATATGCGCCACACGCCCTAACAGGGCAGAAGATGCTGTGGTATAAGTCCGTAATACTGGTTTGCAAGTCCGCTAGGCGTATCTCCCTAACGCCTAGCGGTACAAACGAATAAATATTAATTTCTCACACTTTACAATAGGATTTTGCCTATTAAGATACTTAAAATGCTTTTAACTCTGCAAGGCATAGGTTACTTGAAAACTCCAGAAGAGGAATGTTGATACTACTATACCACTATTAAGAGATGACAGAGAACCGCAAACGAACTTTTGATGATTGCGAGGGTGAAAAGAGATAAAACAGAGTTGAGGCTTTCTAGAGGAAATGGGGACTTCGGGGGTGCTGGTAACAGGATCAAAACAGAAATGATTTTCGGGCAAGCGTTCCAGTTGTTCCAGTTGTTCCAATTGTTCCAAATAGGTTTTCATAGGACAATATCCCTTTATAGAGACTCTATAACTACTTAATATATAGATAGTTATATATATAAGAAGGTGGAATGGAACGCTCAAAAAATTAATTGGAACAACTGGAACTGGAACGCTCCACCCAACCCCACTTCTCTCTAAAAGGCTCATAATCAATAAATTATATAGAAATATAGACTAAGAATTTGAAGTACAATATCCCCATTTCAACCGCTCCAACGATGAAAAAGCCAGAAAAAGGCACCGAATAGGTGCAACTTTTGCTCTCTCAGGCATCAAAAGACATGCAGGAACCCTTATTTCCGATGCTCTTCCCGATACTCGAAGTGGAGATAAATGGGGCTATTTTTCAGCATTCCGACCTCAATTAGGAGAAATCATGCCGTATGAAGACCTATCTTGTTGCCAATTCGGGCTATCATAAGTAACAACTGTCCAACATCGCTGAAACTATCTGTCCCAACTTCCGTGAACACGAAGAAAAGAGATTGGAGAAAAATGTTCTGCTATCGCACGGCATCGCACGCTATCGCACAACTGACAAATCGGGATTCCGTATCTTTGCATCGTGATTCAGAAAGCGCGCAAAATTACTTGCCCAGTTGGAGAAAAAAATCTCCCTAATTGGGAAAATAAAAAGGCCTGATTTAACCCGATAAAAAAAGAGCCCCCAATGCGGGAAAAACATCGGGGGCTTTTATTTTGATATCAAAAATCCTTAGTAAGGAAAAAGGAGCGGAAGAACGAAGGTCATCACAACGCCGATGATAATCTGCAACGGCAAACCTACCTTCACGTAATCCATAAACGTATAGCCACCCGCCTTCATCACCAGCGCATTAGGAGGCGTGGAGAACGGAGAGGCAAAGCACATGCTGGCACCCAACGTAACCGCAAAGAGGAAGGAATAAGGACTCACACCTACCTGCCGGGCCGCCACCAGGGCAATAGGAGCCATCAGCACAGCCGTGGCAGTATTGCTGATAAACATCGTCATCAGAGAAGTGGTGAAGTAGATACCTGCCAAGAGAGCTGTAGGTCCCATCGAGCCCAAACTCTCTACCAGCCCCTGAGAAACCAAGGCAGAAGCACCCGTCTTCTCCAGAGCCGTAGACATCGGCATCATGGCGGCTATCAGCACGATGCTCTCCCAGTTGATGGTCTTGTAAGCCGCCTCTACATTCCGGAAACAACCGGCAAAGACAGTTAGCAGTCCGGCGATGATGACCGCCGTGACCGGAGCCACAGGAATGAAATCGAACACCATCATCGCAATCATCAGCAGCATGATGGCAGCCGCCACAGGCGCCTTATAATCCAAGAGCACCTTGTCGGCAGTCTTCTCTGGCTGGTCGATAACCACCCAGTTGCTCGTATCGGTAGCCAGATGAGCCAGATTGGTCCATTCGCCCTGCACCAGGAGCATATCGCCCACATGCAGCTTGGCGGCTATCAGATTGTCGGTAATATATTCATCGCCACGCTTTACGCCCAGCACGTTGATGCCGAAACGCTTGCGCAGGTTGGCATCGCCTATGCGCAGACCGGCAAAATTAGACGTAGGCATCACCACGATTTCGGTCAGTCCCAGGTCGTAGAAATCAATCTTCACATCCTTCATCTTCCTGAGGCCGTAATCGCTGGCAAAGCGTTTCATCTTCTCCTCCTCACCTATTATATATAAGGTATCGTGAACCTGAATGGTGCTGCTGCTCTTCGCCATGTTCTGGCTCACATCCTTCACCAGTCCCAGTCGTGATTTCTTCTCGTTTCTTATCTCGATGATACTCACGCCATATTTCTTCTGGATGCTCAGATCCTTCAGGGTTTTGCCCACGATATCCATCTGCTCGCCATTCTCGTCGAGGGCGGCAGAAGGGCGGCGGCTAGGCACGATGTAGCGATGCAGATTATCGAGCAGCTGATATTCGTCTACCAGGTCATCAAGCGATTTGCCCTGCTTCTTTTTCTTACCGCTCTGCTTTTTGCTGAGGAAGATTTTGCTGAGCGGCATGAGCACGATGATGCCGATGGCGATGACGATGATGCCCACAGGGAAGAAGCTGAAGAAGGCAAGCGGCTGATAACCGCCCTCGGTCAAGACTTCATCGATAACCAGGTTGGGCGGCGTACCGATGAGAGTAAGCATTCCGCCCAGACTTCCGGCAAAGGCGAGCGGCATGAGGAAACGCGACGACTGCATGCCCGAGCCCGCAGCTATGCTCATGATGATAGGCATCATGAGGGCCACCGTTCCGGTATTGCTCACGAAAGCGCCGATAAAGGAGGTAACGAGCATTACGAGCAGGAAAGTGATGGTTTCGTTGCCGCGCGAGAGCGCCATGAGCTTATTGCCCGTAAGCTTGGCAAGTCCGGTCTGCATGATAGCTCCACCCACCACGAAGAGTCCTATCATCATGATGACGATGGGCGAAGAAAAGCCCGCCAGCGCCTCGGCAGGTGTCAGGATACCCAGAACCAGGAGTGCAGCCAGGGCGGTAAGCGCCACGATGTCGGCCCTCACCCTGCCCCAGATGAACAGGGCTACCGTAATAACCAATATGATAAGTGTTGTTGTCATGTTTTGAAAATTTTTATGTTATAATTACTGTATTTATTCTCTCACCTGCTGCGGCGTCATTCCGGTATGTTTCTTGAAATAGCGGCAGAAGAAGCTGGCATCAGCAAAATGATATTCCCATGCCATCTCCTTGATGCTCTGGGCGGAACGCTTGAGCTGCATCTTCAGCTGGAGCACCACATACTGGTCGATGATGATTTTGGGTGTATGCCCCGTTACCTGTCTCACGATATTCGAAAGATACTTGGAGGTGATGTTCATCTGCTCGGCATAATAGTTGACATCTCTCGACTTCTTGTAATCGCGTTCCATGAGCATCATGAAGCGGTTGAAGAGTTCCCTCACCCTGTAAGATTTCACCTCGTCGGGACAGTTCTGCGGATTGCGTTGCAGATATTCATGGAACCCTATGAAGAAGGCCTTGAGCTGATAGAGTACCAGCTGCGAAATGCAGGTACAGTCGTGCTGCTCGAAATAGAGTCTGAGGAGGGAAAACATGCTCTCGATGATATGGGTAACCACGGGCGAATCCTGCCGGCATCGGTCCTCGCGCAGGGCTGAATAAACCGTCTGTTCGAGTTGCAGACTGGCTTCGCGCAGCAGAGATGGATTATATTTCAGCATCTCCACTTCGAAGGCAGAAGCATTCTTTGCGGCACAGGCATCCCCCTCGCAGGAAGCGGAAGACTCCATCTTCTTCACCTCTACCACATCATTCGGAAACAGGATGATGACGGCACCCTCATAGAGATCCCAATCCTTATAATTCACATTCAGCACGGCCCTGCCCTTGCGGCAAAGGAGAATGGCTCCATAGGTCAATACCTGCGGTCCCTCCTGCCATCCGCTCAAATCGGAGCAGAAAAGACTGGCCTCCTGATAACTGTTCAGTTCTGATAATTCTACCATAAATACCTTTTATTCGCTTTTTGCTTGCAAATATACGGAAATAATGTGAGAAAAAAGAACTTTTGTTCCGAAAAATTCCATGCGGCACGAAAAATTTAAAACGGATATTCTCCAAAATCGCCGTACCTTTGCACCCGAATTCATGAGATAACAGATTTATAAAAAAAATAATAACAGATTTTTGAATGATAAAGAAAATGATGATTGCAGGCCTTCTCATCTGGGGAGGCTCTCTATGGGCTGTGGCTCAAACCAGAATGACCATCGCCCAACTCTTCGAGAGAATCGAAGAAAACAGCAAGTCGCTACGAACCTCGAAATCGGGCGTAGAAGCTGCCAGCATCGGTATCGAATCGGCTAAAAGCAAGAAACTGCCCGACCTCGATGCATCCCTCTCCTTCAGTTACATCGGAAACGCCCTGATGACCGACCGCGACTTCAGTAACGCCCAAGGTTTGAAATCGCCCCACTTCGGCAATAATTTCGCCTTCCAGGCACAGCAGGTGGTTTATGCTGGTGGCGCCATCAACGCAGGCATCCGCCTCGCCGAACTGGGCAAGCAGCAGGCAGAGGTGGGCGTGAAACTCACCCGTCAGCAGGCTCGCTTCATCGCCCTGGGACAGTATCTGGACCTCTACAAGATAGACAACCGTATCAAGGTATATGAAAAAAACATCGAGCTCACCCGCCAGCTTATCGCCGACATCAAGGCGAAACAAGCCCAGGGAATGGCGCTCAAGAACGACATCACCCGATACGAACTGCAGATGGAGAGTCTGAAACTGGGACTCACTTCGCTAGGCAACAACCGCAGCATCCTGAACCACCAGCTCCTGAATACGCTCGGCATGAACCAGGAAGATAAAGGGGAACAGGAGATGCAGATTATTCCGGACGCTACGATTGCAGACAAGGCTTACGCCAAGGATGGAGAAGCTTACTGGCAGACGGCAAGCACGATGAATTCGCCCCTGCTGGAACAGAGCAGCAACGCCATCAGGATAGCGGAACAGAAGGAGAAGATTGCCAAGAGCGACCTGCTGCCGAAAGTGGCTCTGGTGGCTGCCGAGAATTTTGACGGACCTATCCTCTTCGAGTTGCCGCCGATAGACAAGAATCTGAACGTATGGTATGTAGGCGTAGGCGTGAAATACAGCCTCAGTTCGCTCTTCAAGAGCAACAAGCGCATCAGACAGGCTGCCGTAGAAACCCGACAGGCAAAGGAAAGCCATGCCCTGCAGGCTGAACAGCTGAACAATAGCGTACAGGCTGCCTACGTGCAATATCAGCAAACCTACGTAGAACTGGAAACGCAACGCAAGAGCGTAGAACTGGCGCAGCAGAACTACGAGGTGATGAACGCTCGCTATCTCAGTCAGCTGGCGCTGGTAACCGACATGGTGGATGCATCGAACCTGAAGCTCAACGCCGAACTGAACGAGGTAGATGCCCGCATCAACATCGTATACGCTTATTACCGCATGAAATACGTAGCGGGAGAAATTTAGAAAGTGAAGAGTGAAGAACGAAGAAACAACGTTCGGCGTCCGAAGGGAAAGCCAATTCATCTGCTCTTTTTCAAACAATAAAACAAATATAAATTATGAATAAGAAGATTATCAAGAGAATCTATAATGTAGTTATCATCCTCTGTTTTATAGGAGCCATCGGCTGGTGCTTCAGCCATTTTTATCATGGTAGCGACGTGGTTTATACCGATGATGCCCAGGTGAACCGCCACATTACACCTATCAACACGCGCGTATCAGGATTTATCAAGGAAATCCGTTTCTCCGACTATCAGCACGTGAAGAAGGGCGATACACTCGTCATTATCGAAGATTCAGAATTCCGCCTGCATGTGGCTCAGGCAGAGGCTGGTCTGCGCGGTTCTAAGGCCGGTTCTTCGGTTGTATCTGCCAGCATGGGAACCACCACTACCAACGTGCAGACGGCTTCGGCAGGTATCGAAGAGGCACGTGTAGACATGATGAATGCCAAGCAGGATTTTGACCGTTTTGCAGCCCTGATGAAGAAGGATGCGGTAACCCGCCAGCAATATGATAATGCCTACGCCCGCTATCTGGGAGCCAAGGCTCGTTATGAGCAGGCAAGCAGCCGGAAGGCAAGTGCCGCCTCGGTTCGCAACGTACAGACCCAGCAGCTGGGCGGTTCGCGTGCCGGCGAGAGTGCGGCAGAGGCTCAGCTCAATCTGGCCCGTCTGAACCTTTCTTATACCGTAATCGTGGCTACCTGCGACGGCGTGATGGGAAGGAAAGATATCCACGAGGGACAGCTGGTTCAGCCAGGACAGATGTTGGCACGCATCGTGGATGACAACGATGTATGGGTAGTAGCCAACTATCGTGAAACCCAGATGGACGGCATCCAGGTGGGCAAGGCGGTAGATTTTACAGCCGATGCCATTCCAGGTGTCGTATTCCACGGCAAGGTAGAGGCACTCTCAGCAGCTGCCGGCAACGCCTACTCCATGATTCCGGTAGATAATGCCACCGGCAACTTCGTTAAGGTAGAACAACGCGTACCGGTTCGCATCGCCCTCACCCGCGATAACGACCCTAAACAGGTAGCCCTGCTCCGTGCCGGTCTGAACGTAGAAACCAAGGTTCGCCTCAAATAGAATGTTCTATAAACTATAGATAGAATGTTCTATAAACTATTAATTATTAATTATTAATTTTAAAAAATGCCAGGACCTCCTATGTTACAGGGACCCTTCCGCGTCCCTTCGTTCAACGGATATATTCCTCGCCGGTTGCAGCCTTGGATTTATCTCCTCTTCGCCTTCATCTTCCTGATGTCGGGCGGAATTTATGGAGGAGCCATGAGCCAGGTAATGGGCGAGTACAGTTTGATGAGAGAAGACGTGCTCATGATCATCATGTTCAACGTGGTGGGCGTGGCGATGCCATTCCCCTTCCTCTTCAAGATGAAGTTCCATTTTACCAACCGCCAGCTTCTGCTGAATGCGGCGTTGGTAGTGGCGGCTTGCAATTTCCTCATCATGTGGACCGATTCGGTTCCCGTGATGTGCATTCTCGCCTACATCGCAGGCTTCTTCAAACTCTGCGGCACCTTCGAGTGTATGAGTACCATCCAGCTATGGATGACCTCCAAGCGCGATTTTACCATCTTCTTCCCCCTGCTCTACTGCATCGTGCTGGGAAATATGTTCCTCTCGCCTTGGGTTACCGAACACCTTATTTATATATATCAGGATTGGCGCATCATCAACTGGACGATGACAGGCGCCCTGCTGCTGGTAGCACTCATCGTGTATGTCACCACCCACGACTTCCGCTTCATGAAGCCCCTGCCCTTCATCAGCCTCGATTATCTGGGGTGCATTCTCTGGTCGGCATGGATGCTGGAGTTCATCTTCTTCTTCACCTACGGCGAGCATTACAACTGGCTCGATTCGAAGATTATGCAGATGGATGTAGTACTCTTTATTTTTACAGGCTATTTCTGCATCCAGCGCATGCTACACATCCGTCACCCTTACATCGCCCCAGCAGCATGGAAGTATAAACGGCTCATCCCGCTACTCATCCTCTTCGCCTTCGTAGAGTTCATGGGCAGTACGCCAAAGGTGCTGCAGACAGCCTTTACGGGCGGCGTGCTTCATTTCGGCACGTTTACCACCAATGTACTCAACTTCGTAGAATGGGTGGGGGCCATCGCAGGATGCCTCTTCTGCCTGTTCTGGTGCAAGGTGCTCCATCAGAAATATACCCGACTGCTCACGATAGGCGTGGCAACGATGGTATGTTATCCCGTCATGATGTATTTCCTCATCGACCCGGGACTCAACATCGAGGCACTCTATCTGCCCATCTTCCTCAGAAGCATCGGCAACGCCATCTTCTTCTGCATGTTGACCATCTATCTGGAAGAGCTGATGCCGTTTGAGCATTTCTTCATGGGACTGACGATGGCAGGCATCATCCGCAACGGACCTGTTTCGGCGATGTGCTCCGGACTCTACAGCTACGGACTTCGCCATCAGATGGCAGAAAACATGTCGCGCGGACTGCCTTATGATGCCGGCAACCTGCTGATGATCAGCATCCGCGAGCTCTACGGACTAACCTGTCTCATCGGCATCGGCGTGCTCATCATCTTCCTGCTCTGGGACATCCAGCCTATCCGCAGCACCCTGAAGAAGATGCCTGCCTGGAACTTTGTGGGAAGAAAAATGAAGAAAAATCTTGCATAATACAGAGATTTATGCTAACTTTGCAAACAAAAAAAAGTTAGCAACATGACAAAGAAAGGTAAACATACCGTATTATTCATCTGTCTGGGCAACATCTGCCGCTCTCCGGCAGCCGAGGGAATCATGAAGAGTCTTGTAGAAAAAGCAGGGTTTCAGGATGAGTTTGAAATCGATTCTGCGGGCATCGGGGGCTGGCACATAGGTCAGTTGCCCGACAGCCGCATGCGCAAATGTGGCGCCGAGCATGGCTACAATTTCAACAGCCATGCCCACCAGTTCCAAAAGTCAGACTTCGCCCGTTTCGAAACCATCGTGGTAATGGACAACGAAAACTACCGTGCCATTACCTCCATGGCTTCTTCAGAGTCTGATAGGAAGAAAGTAGTGCGCATGGCCGATTTTCTGACCCACCATCGTGAATACACCACCGTTCCCGATCCGTATTATGGCGACTATAGCGACTTCGAGCTCGTCATCACGCTTCTCGAAGATGCCTGCCAGGAGTTGCTGGACAGCATTATCGGGGAAGGGTAAAAAGTATAAATTCCTATGCAGTTTGATTTTTTAGAGAAATAAATCAATAAAAGTGCTATTGTTTCGCTAAAACTTTGTATCTTTGCAAATAGATTTGTTAAAGCAATAAGATTATATTAAATTATGCCTAAAGTACTTCTCTATATAACTGCCAAAATAATATGGAACTTTCTGTTTTACAATACAGATTTCCATGAAAACAGAGCTCATGTTCATGTGGGTAAACGAGGGACAGAAGAACTCTGCAAAATTTGGTTAGAGCCAAATATAGAATTGGCAAAACAAGGTGACTTAACAGATAAGCAGGTCAAAGAAGTGATTAAGATAGCAGAAAAATACCAATCTAAATTACTTCATCAATGGAAGCAGTTCAAGAAAGGTAAGACAATAAAAATCATTAAAATAAAAGAGTAAGAATATGTATCAGAAAGAAGGTTATTGGGATGTGAAGCCAAAGATAAAGGCTTTATCCTTTCCCAAAAGAGGTAAGTTTGAAGTTACCCTGCAAGATGGCCGTTCCATAACGATGCCTATCTCTGCATTCCCAAGCATGAAAAAAGTCCCAGTAAAAGAAAGAAACAACTGGTATCTCATTGGGGGTGGCTTTACTTGGGATTCTTGTCCAGAAGTAATCCATATTGAACAGATTTTGGGCAACTATGCAAATTATGCCCACGAGCAAAATGCCTGAAACAGAATTATAAATATTGGGAGTATTCAGCAAATGAAAAAATGCTGATGATACTCCCTTTTTCTTTTTATACCGTAATCTCGCCCGAGCCATAGCAACGATGATGATGCTCATCATAAACTACGCAGAACTGGCCGGGAGCCACACCATGAATCGCCTCTTCTGAATGAATCATCCAGCGGCCGTCTTCCAGCTTTTCTATCGTAGCAGGATGATACTCCGGCGTATGGCGAATCTTGAAAGTTACCTTCTGCATCGCCACCTCGCGCGTAAGGAAATGGAAATCATGGAGAGGAAAATCCTTCTTGTATGCCGACTGCGGATCATAACCATGACTCACATACAGGATGTTGTTCTCTACATCCTTCTTAATCACGAACCAGGGACCGCCGCCAAAGCCCAAGCCCTTGCGCTGGCCGATGGTATGAAACCACAAACCCTTGTGCTCGCCTATGCGCTTGCCCGTTTCCATCTCTATGACATCGCCCGGCTTCTCGCCCAGATAACGGCGGATATAATCATTATAATTTATCTGTCCCAGGAAGCAAATTCCCTGGCTGTCCTTGCGCTTGGCATTTATCAGATGCTCCTCTTCGGCTATCTCGCGAACCTCATTCTTGATATGATGGCCGATAGGGAAAATCGCTTTTTTCAATTGCCAGCTCTCTATCTGAGCCAGGAAATCAGTCTGGTCTTTTACAGGATCAGGACTCGTGACAAGCCATTTGTCGCCATTTTCATCCGTTTCGGTCTGCGCATAATGCCCCGTGGCGATGAGGTCGTAGTTGTGACCCATCTTCTCATCGAAGGCACCAAACTTAATCAGGCGGTTGCACATCACGTCCGGATTAGGCGTAAAACCAGCCTTCACCTTCTCCATCGTATAACGGGTTACCTCGTTCCAATATTCATGATGACAGTCAACCACTTGCAGCTTGCACCCATACTTTCTAGCCACAGCCGTAGCCATCTCCAGGTCCTCCTCCGAAGAGCAGTCCCACTCCTCTTTCTCCTCAGGACCAATCTTGATGTAGAAGCAATCAGGATGCAGACCCAGCTGGGCAAACTCCCAAACCACAACCGAACTGTCGACGCCTCCCGAAAGGAGCACGGCAATTCTCTTATCCTTTATTTCGTCAATATTCAGCATATTCTTTCCTGTTTATAATAATCCGGTTGCAAAATTACGAAAAAAAACTGATATAATGAGCAAAGAAAGGGCTAGAAATGCATGGGAAAGAGAAAAGAAAAGCCCGCAGAGCCTATTTTCGCTATAGAAAACACTTATAGCCGCATTTATAGCTTTTAAACATAAAACGAGTTTTGCTTTCGTTTTTATCTATACCTTTGCAATCGATTTCAGAAATCGATAAGAAAGAATGTTTTTGAAAATTCAGTATTTACATTAATAGATAAAGAAAAATGGAGATTTTAAAAAATCTATTTTATGGCTTCCCAGACCTTTGGGGAGGCGGAGTAGCCCACTCTGTGATGATTCTTTCGCTGGTCATCGCCTTGGGTTTGTGTTTAGGTAAGCTCAGAGTAAAAGGTGTTTCCCTGGGCTTGGCTTGGATTCTGTTCATCGGTCTTATCTTTGGACATTTCTCTCTCAACCTTGACGAGCATCTGCTCCACTTCCTCAAGGAATTTGGCTTGATTCTCTTTGTCTACTCTATCGGTCTGGAGGTAGGTCCGGGCTTCTTCGCTTCGTTCAAGAACGGCGGCAAGAGTCTCAACCTGCTCAGTATGATTGTTGTGGCCCTGAGTATCATTACTACCTTAGTCATCTTCTCATTTTCGGGAACATCCATCACCTCTATGGCAGGTATCCTTTCGGGTGCCGTAACCAACACTCCTGGATTGGGTGCAGCCCAGCAGGCATTCAGCGACCTGCGCCACATCGACGCCCCATCCATCGCAGCCGGCTATGCCATCGCCTATCCTATGGGTGTGCTCGGCGTTATCCTCAGCTTCATTATATTAAGGTTCGCGCTACGCGTAGACAAGCAGAAGGAAGAGGATGAAGCTAAGCGAGGCAAGGGACATCTTGAGGCGATGACCCTGAACACCTTCGCCGTAAAGGTTTCTAACCAGATGGTTTTCAAAGATACCGTCAAGCAGATTCGCTATCTCCTGAAGCGCGACTTCATGGTTTCCAAGATTATCCGTAACAACGGCGAACGCCAGGACGAGGTGGTTAACGGACAGACCGTGATAGAAGAGGGCGACATTCTGCAGATTGTGGCTCATCCTACCGTAGAAGAACCTATCATCGCCCTGCTCGGCGAGAAGGTTGACGTAAAGGACGAGGAATTCAGCAGCGAGCTCATCAACCGCCGAATCCTGATTACCAAACCGGGCATCAACGGCAAGAGCATCAGCCAGTTGCAGATTAGAAGCAACCTTGGCGCCAACATTACCCGCGTGAACAGAAATGGTGTAGACCTCATCGCAACCCCAGACCTGAAACTCCAGTTGGGCGACCGCGTAACCGTAGTGGGCAAGGAACTCGCCATCGCTCATACCGAGAAGGTGCTGGGTAACCAGATGAAGCGTCTGAACTACCCTAACCTCATCCCAATCTTCCTGGGCATCATGTTGGGTTGTATCGTAGCCAACATTCCGTTCTTCATCCCAGGCATCAACGAGAATCTGCGTCTCGGACTTACCGGCGGCCCATTGGTAGTAGCCATCCTGATAGGTTATTTCGGACCGAAATACAACCTCGTTACCTACAATACCATTTCAGCCAACCTGATGCTGCGCGAAATCGGCATCTGCATCTTCCTGGCTTGCGTGGGTCTCGGCACAGGCGAACAGTTTATCCAGACCGTAGCATCAGAAAGCGGACTGACCTGGATACTCTACGGCATCGCCATCACCATGATACCAATCATTCTGGGCGGCATCATCGGCAAGCTCGTGTTCCACATCAACTATTATACATTACTCGGCGTATTGGCAGGTGCCAACACCAACCCTTCTGCCCTGGCTTACGTACGTGAGCAGACTTCGGCTGATGCGCCAACAGTAGGCTATGCGAATGTATATCCATTCGCCATGTTCCTCAGAATTGTAACCATTCAGATTATTATTTTTGTATTCGGATAAACATATATGACAGAAAAAGAATTGAAAACCTGCGCTTGCGTAGAGGATAACTGCAACTGCAAGGAAATAGCAGAATCAGAACTCAGAAGAAAACTCGACTTATTATTACGTACCGGTAGCATTCTCATGGAGAGTGCTGCCGACACATCCCGCATCATGCGAACCATGAAGCGTGCAGCAGCTTTCCTCGGTCTCGACGAGCGATACATGCACCTTTACATCAACTGGAACGTGCTGATGGTAAACTATAGCGACGAGGAGCATTCCTTCTCCAAGTTCCAGAGATGCGAGAAGCACGGTATCAACCTCACCTCTATTTCCCAGGTAAGTAAGCTCACCTGGAAGGCCATCAAGGATAACTATTCGCTCGAACAGTATGAGCAGGCTCTGAACGACATCAAGGCCACCCCACGCAGCTTCACCCCTTGGCAGGTAGCCATCGGCGGCGGTTTTGCCTGCGGCGGATTCTGCATCCAGTTCGGTTGCGACTGGCCAGCCTTCTTCTTCTGTTCGCTTGCAGCCATTCTGGGTTTCCGCCTGAGAATGTTCCTGCCAACCAAGGGCTGCAACAACTATGTAGCCATCGGAATTTCGGCTTTCGTAGCCACTCTGATAGCCTGGTTGACCTCATTCCTTTCGCTCAACCCATCTATTGCCGAAGCGCTTCCAGCCTTCATGCATTCAGATACCCCTTGGCATCCGCTGATGGCGTGTGCCCTCTTCATCGTGCCGGGAGTTCCACTCATCAACTTTGTGTGCGATATGCTCGACGGGTATATTGAGGTGGGAATGGTTCGTGCCCTGAACACCCTGCTGATGCTCTTTGCGATGGCGTTCGGTATCGCCTTCGCCATCCAGGTTTGCCACATCGACAACTTTGTGAAGGATCTTACGATGACTCCTCATCACGAATACTGGGAGTTTGCCATCGCAGCTGCCGTATCGGCCATGGGTTTCTCTACCATCTTCAGCATACCTCGCCGTCTGTTGCCGGTTGTAGCTGTGGGCGGTATCATCGCCGTATGCTTCCGCAATTTCGTCAATCTGGGTCCATCTAACGGCAACATCGGTCTTGACATGGGTCTGAGCATCGGTTCGCTTGCCGGTTCTGCGCTCATCAGCATCATCGTGATCAAGGCGCGCCATTGGTTCCATACCCCTCACCAATGTATCACCATTCCTAGTGTTATCCCAATGGTACCGGGAGTTCTGATGTATCGCGCCCTGTTCGCCTTCATCGACATGCATGGCGTGGTAGGCGAAGTAACCGTAGGTATGAACAACCTCATCAAGGCTTCGCTCGCCATCATCTGCATCGCCCTTGGTGTGGCAATTCCAAACGTATTCTTCCGCCGTTTCATAGCCGACAACCGCAAGCGCAAGCTGCTTGCCATGCTGGTAGAAAGAAAGAAGAAGAATGGCGAATTCGTAGATTTGCACGAAGTAGAAATCAAATAATCATCTGGTTGGAAATCTGATTTTCATCGGATGATAATCGGATAAAAAGAAGTAGAGATGCGATAAAACATCATTTTATTCTTCAAAAAAGGAGGATATTAAAATAAATGTTTTATCTTTGCACCCAAATTTAGCTATCGGTTATTTCTATAGCCGATAGCTTCAATAAAGGAACAATATGGAAATACGACAACTGAAATATTTCTTGAAGGTAGCCGAGACGCTCAACTTCTCAGAAGCTTCGCGCAAGTTATACATCACCCAGAGCACCCTCTCACAGCAGATTTCGCATCTGGAACAGGAGATAGGTCTGCCCCTCTTCGAGCGTAATTCTCATGAGGTTTACCTCACAGAGGCGGGCAAGGAATTGAGACCTTACGCCCAAAACGCAGTCAATTCTGCCGAAGCCTGTGTAGACCACATGAACGATTTGAAGGAAATGCTTACAGGCGAACTGAACATCGGCGTAACGTTCTCCTTCAGCAACATCATGTCCGAGACGCTCATCGCCTTTCTCCACGCCTATCCTCATGTAAAGCTCAACATCCAATACCGCACCATGCAGGAACTGATGGACGGACTGAAGAAGCGCGAACTCGACCTCGTTCTGGCTTTCAAGCCTCTGAAGAACGAGAAGGCGGTAGACAGCCGAGCTATTTTCAGCAACCGTCTTGCCGCTATCGTGAACGTGAATCATCCGCTGGCGCGCCTTTCATCGGTCAAGCTTTCCGATCTGGAGCGCTACGACCTCATCCTTCCTTGCAAGGGTCTGCAGGCACGCAACGCCTTTGAGCACATGGTAGAGGGCAAAGATTTGAACTACAAGATTATGGTAGAGGTGAATAATGTAAACATCATCTTCGACCTTCTGAGCCGCAGCAATCTGGTGACCATTCTCTCCGAATCGACCACCATTCTGCAGAACGGCATGAAGGCGATTCCTATCGATGCTGCCGACAACGAAATGGATGGCTGCATCCACATTCTGAAAGATGCTTACATGAAAAACTCAGCCCAGGAGTTTATCCGCATGCTGAGCCAGTCAACATCCATCCTTGCCAATTTTGCCCTGAAGGATATCCTGAGATAATCATCTTAACGTCTGGCGGCTCGCGAGCCTATTTGCTTGCGGCTAGAACAGAAAAAAAATCCTCGCTCGAGTTCTTTTTCGAGCGAGGATTTTTTCTTCTTTTTACCTTTATGGGGACCAGCGATGGAATCGCTGGGAACGGGGGACGCAAGGGGGCTTTTTACTTTTTTACCTTTTTACCCTTTTACTTTTTTACCTTTAAACAGTCCTTTTACCCTTTCTTTCTTGCGATGATAATCGTTACGCCAGCCAGGATAGCGAGGATGCCTATCGCCAGCTGCAGAGAGAAGCTCTCGCCGAAGACGCAGACGCCGATGATTACCGCCGTTACAGGCTCCAGGGCTCCCATGATGGCGGCTGGCGTGCTGCCGATGAGATTGATGGAGATGGTCATGAAGAAGAGCGACAATACCGTTGGCAACAAAGCCAGCTGGGCAGCACAGAGCCATTGTTTAGGCGTTTGAAGCATCTGTATCGGCTCGCCTGCAATAAACGAATAGATGAGCATCGTGATGAGTCCGAACACCAGAATGTAGAAGGTAAACTTGATGTTCGACATGCCCGGATTCTTCCATTGGTTGATGGAGATGATGTAAAGGGCATAGAGCAGGGATGAACACATGACGAGGGCAAAACCCGCCGTGCTCAACTTATCGTTTCCATCGCCCTGATAGAGCAATCCTACTCCCGATACCGCCAGAAGAATGGCAAGCGAGGTAGACCACGTTACCTTCTCGTGGAAGAAGACCGTCATCAGGATGGCCGTCATAATAGGATAAACGAAGAGGATGGTGCTGGCAATACCTGCCGCCATATAATGGAAACTGACATAAAGCGTAGCTGATGAGAGCGAAAACATGCAGCCCAGCACGCCAAGACGAATCAGATGTCCCCACTTCACCTTGAAACTCTCCTTGCGGAACAGCATCACCACGGCAAACATCAGTACCGCCAAGAGATAACGATAGATGAGTACAGAACTGGAATTGAATCCGTCTCCATAGAGTTCGAGCGTGCCCAAAGGATTGGTACCATAACATACTGCGGCAACAATACCCGCCGCAAAGCCTTTAACTTTATTACTGCTTGTCATTAGATTAAATACTATTTTCTTTCTTATACTTCTTGTTATCTATCTATTTCGGGCTGCAAAGTTACAGCAAATATTCGAGATAAGCTAACAAAATCGTATAAATATATTGTAATATCTGAGAAAAAACGCTCTTTTCTTGTGCTTTACGAAAATAAATTGTACCTTTGCAATATCTTTGAAAAAAGATAATCAGATGAAACATTAAAAACTAAACAAAAGAATTAATAACAATGGAACAGATTAAGAATGATCAGCTCACACTTGAGATTTCATCTCTCGGAGCAGAACTTCAGAGCATCAAGGATGCTAATGGTAATGAATATCTCTGGGATGGCGACGAGAAATACTGGAACCGCCACTCTCCTATCCTCTTCCCTATCGTATGCGGATTGTGGAAAGACACTTATCGCACAGAGGGCAAGGAGTATCACCTTTCTCGCCATGGTTTCGCACGTGATACAGAGTTCAAACTCGTTGGCAAGACTGCCGACCGCCTCACCTTCGCGCTCATCGACAACGAAGAGACTCAGAAGAACTATCCTTACCACTTCAACCTTGCCATCTCTTACCGCCTGCAGGGCAACGAGATTCATGTCATCTGGCACGTAGAGAATACCGACGACAAGGAAATCTTCTTCCAGATTGGCGGTCACCCAGCATTCATGGTTCCTGGCTGCAAGAAGGGCGAAGAAATGAAGACGACCCTGAAACTCGACAACGAGGCTCCTGTTCGTCTCTATGGTAACGTAGGCGGATGCATCGACCGTCAGGCTAAGGAAACCGTAGAAACCGACAAGGGTATCTGGGAAGTAAACGAGGAGACTTTCGCAGAAGATGCTGTTATCTTCGACAAGAGTCAGGTTAAGCAGGTGAGCATTCTCAACGAGCAGGGCGAACCTCATGTAACCCTCGAGTTCAAGACTCCAGCCGTAGGTATCTGGAACCCAACAGGCAAGCACGCTCCATTCATCTGCATCGAGCCATGGTATGGTTTGAGCGACTGGGCTGAATATGATGGCGAGTTTAAGGACAAGTATCTGATGAACCGTCTGCAGCCAGGTGCAAGTTTCATGAGTGAGTATATCATCAGAATTGAGAAATAATGGAAGAAAAAGACAATTTGCAACTCCCCGAGAACGCATTCCGCGAACTGAAAGACGGGGAGGAATATAAGCCGCTGATGTCGCCTGACAAGGTTTATCCTGAGGTGAACGGATGGTCGGTTACATGGGGAATCGTGATGGCAGTCATCTTCTCTGCCGCCGCAGCTTATCTGGGTTTGAAGGTGGGTCAGGTGTTCGAAGCAGCCATCCCTATCGCCATCATCGCCGTGGGCGTAAGTACCGCTACCAAGCGTAGCAAGGCGCTGGGCGAGAATGTCATTATCCAGAGCATCGGAGCCTGTTCGGGTGCTGTAGTGGCAGGAGCCATCTTTACCCTGCCAGCCATCTACATTCTGCAGGCTAAATATCCGGAGATGACAACTTCGTTTATGAAAATTTTCATGGCTTCGGCCTTGGGAGGAGTCTTGGGAATCCTTTTCCTCATTCCTTTCCGCAAGTACTTCGTAAGCGATATGCACGGCAAGTATCCGTTCCCTGAGGCTACGGCTACCACGCAGGTACTGGTGAGCGGAGCCAAGGGAGGCGACCAGGCTAAGCCGCTGCTCATAGCCGGACTGGTGGGTGGTCTTTACGACTTTATCGTAGCCAGCCTGGGATGGTGGAACGAGAATTTCACATCGCGTGTGGTAAGTCTGGGATGCGACCTTGCCGACAAGGCAAAGCTCGTGTTCAAGGTGAACACAGGTGCAGCCGTATTGGGATTGGGTTACATCATCGGATTGAAATATGCCTTCTTCACCTGTCTGGGTTCGCTCGTAGTATGGTGGCTGATTGTTCCGGGTATGAGCGTTATCTTCCATGATAGCGTGCTGAGCGCCTGGGATCCTAGCATCGTGAAGGCCGTGGGGGCGATGAGTCCGGAGGAAATCTTCCGTTCCTACGCCCGCAGCATCGGTATCGGCGGTATCGCCATGGCGGGTATCATCGGCATCATCAAGAGCTGGGGCATCATCAAGAGTGCCGTAGGTTTGGCTGCCAAAGAACTGAAGGGCAAGAGCGATGTGGATGAGAACGTGAAGCGTACCCAGCGCGACATCTCTTTCAAGATTATCGCTATCGGTTCACTTGTTACTATCCTCGTAACCTTCCTCTTCTTCTGGTTTGGCGTGATGGAGGGCAACCTTCTCTTCGCCATTATCGCCATTCTGCTCGTGGCTGCCATCGCCTTCCTCTTTACTACCGTAGCGGCTAATGCCATCGCTATCGTGGGTTCAAACCCTGTTTCGGGAATGACCCTGATGACGCTCATCTTCGCCTCTGTGGTGATGGTGGCTGTCGGCCTGAAAGGTCCTGGCGGCATGCTGGCTGCTCTGATTATGGGTGGTGTGGTTTGTACAGCCCTCTCGGTAGCAGGTTCGTTTATTACCGACCTGAAGATTGGTTACTGGCTGGGAACAACTCCTAAGAAACAGGAGGGATGGAAATTCCTCGGTACCCTGGTGAGTGCGGCTACCGTGGGCGGCGTGATGATGCTGCTCAACGAGACTTACGGGTTCGCATCGGGTTCGCTTGCAGCTCCTCAGGCTAATGCGATGGCTGCGGTTATCGACCCTTTGATGAATGGCGTGGGAGCTCCTTGGGTGCTCTATGGCATCGGAGCCGTGATAGCCATCGTGCTCACTTATTTCAAGATTCCTGCCCTGGCTTTCGCTCTGGGTATGTTTATTCCGCTGGAACTGAACGTTCCTCTGCTCGTGGGTGGAGCCATCAACTGGTATGTTACTTCGCGCAGCAAGGATGCCAAGGTGAACAGCGAACGTGGTGAGAAGGGAACGCTCATCGCCAGCGGCTTCATCGCCGGTGGAGCCCTGATGGGTGTGGTTAGCGCCCTTCTGAAGTTTGGCGGCATCGAGGTAAGTATCGCCGACAGCTGGTGGGTTAATCCAATGTCTGAGGTTTGTTCGCTCCTGGCTTACATCTGCCTCATCGGTTTCTTTATCAGAGCCACAAAGAAATAAAGAATAGGCTTTTTACAAATAAGACAATCGCCTGGATGCATCTGAGCACCCAGGCGATTTTTTATTCTATCCGAATAGTTTTTCTATCCTACGATTCCGCAGCTACGAAATCCATCGGCTTGACACCAAACTGCTTCTGGAAGCACTTGGCAAAATAGCTAGGACTGCTGAAACCTACCATATAGCTGATTTCGCTGATGCGGTAGTTTCCTTCTTTCAGGAGCTTTGCGCCCTTCTTAAGTTTCACGAGCTGGATCATCTCGTTTGGCGTAACATCGGCAAGACCGCGAATCTTATTAAAGAGCGAAGAGCGGCTCATGCCCATTTTTTCGGCAAGGAACGCCACGTTGAGTTCCGGATTCGCCACATTTTCTTCGATGATGCGAGACATTCGTTCCAGGAACGCATTATCAACCTGAGTTGGAGCTATCTCTGCTATCGGCTCAAGCGGAGTATGAGAGAACTTACTCCTCAACAGACGGCGCATCTCAAGAAGCTGTCTTACGCTTGCCTCAAGATACTTCATCGAGAACGGCTTTTCTATGTAGACATCGGCTCCACAGTTCATACTCTCCGTCTTCGCCGCATCATCGGTCTTTGCCGTGAGCATCACAAACGGAAGATGAGAGTATTCTGAATTTTCACGCACCCTACGGCAGAACTCCGGACCATCCATCTCCGGCATCATCCAGTCGCTTATGATGAGCGAAACCGGATGTTTCTCCAGTTTACGGAGCGCATTCTTTCCGTTGTCGGCGGTATAAACCGTATACATCTTTTCGAAATGAGCCTTCACAAACTGGCGCATGTCTTCATCATCATCCACAATCAGCATCACCGGTTTTGCCGGTTCACGAAGCGGACTGGCAACAGCAACGCCTGCCTTTTGAGAACCTTGCTCAACTGAAGTTTCATCTGTCAGCAGATTTTCCTCTGCGTCAACCTCTTCTTCCTTCACCATTTCATCCGCCTTCTCTACCACAGCATCCATCTGGTTGAGCGGCAAGGTTACGATAAAGGTAGCTCCCTTGCCTACTTCCGATTCTACTTCTACCATACCATGATGAGCCTCAACGAGATTCTTCACGATGTTGAGACCGATTCCGGTTCCCGGTTTGTTGTCGCGTGCCTGATAGAAGGCTCCGAAGATTTTCTCCTTTTCGTCAGGACTGATTCCCAATCCGTTGTCTTCCACCTCTATGCGGAAATGGTTTCCATCCTCCAGCAAGCAGCAGGACAAGCGTACATAATCCTCGGTATATTTCAAGGCGTTGGTCATCAGATTGCTGATAACCTTGGTAATGGCCTCCTGGTCAATCATCGCCACGAGCTCATCGGCTGGATAATCTACCTCAAAACGGATGCTTTTCTGCTCGAAGGTAGGAGCAAAGCGCTCTGCCACAGCATGCATCAGCTTCGAAATGTTGTTCAAATGGAAATGAACCTGCATGCCCTTCTGCTGAACCTTGTTGAAATCAAGCAGCTGATTGACGAGCAAGAGCAAACGCTGGGCGTTACGGTCGATAACAGAAAGCGTCTGCGTGATAGTCTCACCATCGGAAAGTTTTCCGGAAACCTGTTTCCAATGCTCTTTCAGGCTCTCCAAAGGTCCGATGATAAGCGTTACCGGCGTACGGATTTCATGGGCAATCATCGTGAAGAACTGCAGGCGGGCATCTCTCATCTCCTGATCCTGCTTGAGTTCCAACTGGTCGAGTTCTTCCTGATGACGGAGTTTCTCACGTTTCAACCGGCTCTGCATGAACCAGTAGATTGCGTAACCGATGAGCAGAAGATACAGAATCTTGGCTGGCAGAGACCACCAGAACGGCGGATGAACCACAATCTGGAGTCTTGCCTCATTCTTCGACCATACACCATCATTATTGGTTGCCTTAACCAAGAAGGTATAGGTTCCGGCAGGAAGATTGGTATAGTTGGCACGATGCTCGTGGGTATAAATCCAATCCTTGTCTACTCCCTCAAGTTTGTAAGCATACTGGTTCTTCTCAGGCGATACATAACTTAGGGCGGCAAACGAGATATTGATGGTATTCTCGTTATGAGACAGATTGAGTTCTGCTGCATGACTCAGAGATTTCTCCAGCTGGTCGCTCCCCGCCTCTATCGGCTGTCCGAAGAGTTCTACCGAGGTGATTGCCACAGGAGGAGCTACCTGGTTGATCTTGACGAGATATGGATAAAAGCAGTTGAAACCTCTTGTCGAACCGAAATAGATTCTGCCATCAGAGGCCAGGAGTCCGGCGTTTGGCATAAACTGGTCGCAGGTAAGTCCGTCATATTTATTGAACAGCTGGACAGGTTCACCCGGCGTATATTTCACAATACCCTTGCTGGTAGAAATCCACATTACTCCCTGCGAAATGACAAGACTCGCGAAATCCAGGCTAGGCGCATCGATGGAGATGCGTCGGAATATACCTTTTGAAGGCAGAAATTCGCAAAGCCCATCGCCGGTTGCGGCATAGAGCTGCCCCTTTTCTCCAATAACCAGACAGTTTACCTGATCACTTACCAGCGAAGTAGAATCATTCTCAACATGCTTATACTGTTTCCAGGCATTATTCTTGTCCAAGCGCCACAAGCCACCTCCCTGGGTAGCAAACCATACGTTGCCCTGAGGATCTTCCTTGATATCGATGGTAAGCGACTTGAACGACTTGATTTTTCTAAACTTCTGCTGCCCTTCATCGAAAAGGCTGGCTCCATCCATCGAAGCCGCCCACAGCCGGTTCTTCCGGTCGCGATAAATACAATAGGCATTACTTCCCGAAGCCATTCCATCGGTCTGGAAAATCTGCTTCGCTCCGGTAGCCATGTTCATTCTGATGACACCATTACCATAGGTTCCCACCCACAAATCATTACCATTGGCAAAGAGAGCATGAACATTATACTTGCCCATAGCCGCCTTGCCCGGATAAGAAACAAAACTGTTGGTCTGGGGATTGAAGCAGTCAAGTCCGGCATCATCGGTAGCTATCCAGATGCGATGCTGCTGGTCTTCGAAGAATCTTCCTACCACATTACCGCGCAATCCCCCCTGTCGAGCTGAGTAAGCACGGAAACGTTCTTCAACACTCGTAGAAGGAAGATAACTTACGCCACCATAGAAAGTAGTTACCCAGATGCCGCCTTCATTATCGCCAGCAATACCATAAACAAAACGCTCGTTGGTACTCCGGCTCGGATCGTTTACTTCCGACAGCATACTCCAAGAGCGGTTCTGGATGTCATACTGCACCAATCCATCATCGCTGGCTATGAGAATATACTTGTTGCTGTTGTTGTAAAGCTGGTGGATATGATGAACAGCATTACTCAAGGTTCCGCTGATGAGCTGTTCGGCACTACCATCGGCGTTGAGCTTATAAAGTCCGTTTTCCCAGGTTCCGACATAAAGATTGCCATCGGGAGCAGCCAGCATCGCCATGCCGTAAAACATGGTTGCATCGCCCTTCAGAGGGAATGCTTCAAACTGGTCGGTCGACTTGTTGAGATGATAGATGCTGGCTCCACCCTGGTTACAGAGCATCCATACCTGGTTGTTGGCATCAACCAGCGTACTTTGCACTTTACCCTGAATATTCTTCATCGGATACTGGTGCAGTTCGTGAGTAGTCCGATTGTATCTGAACACGCCCTGTCCGTTGGTAGAAATCCAAATATTCTGATCGCCGTCAAGCGAAAAATTAAGGACAGGTGCCGTAATCTTATCACTCAGTTTCTGGAATCGGTCGGTTGCATTACAGAACAGATAGGCTCCATTATTGCAACCTACCAGCAGTCCTTCTTCGCAAGCAGTAAGGGCGCTCACAAACTGGTCTACAGTCGTAAAGGGATTATAATAGGTTTTGACATCGTATCCGTCAAAACGGCACAATCCGTTGTCTGTACCAAACCACATGTATCCCTTGGAACCCTGAACCACGCTACGCACAGCATTACTCGGCAAACCATCATCCATCGTGATAGAGCGCACCATAGGGTCGATAGGAGCCCATTGTGCACCCGAGTTGGTTTGCGTTATCGTATGTGGCTGCGCCTGAATATCCGTAGCCCCTTTCGAGACGAAGGCTGTCGGTACCTGCGCCTCAGCCCCTACAGGCATCATCATGCAGAGCACAGAAACCACTAGAGTAGATATCTTTCTCATTATATGGGTCTTTATTTTCTGTTGTTAGATAAAATAATGCCGCAAAATTACAAAAATATAACGAGAAATACAACAAAAAGAACAAAAAAAGCCCTGAAACAAACAAATAGCTACTTTTTTAAAGTAAGACTATCCGTTTGCTTCAGGGCAAAACTTAAATAATGATTCAAGTGAGAAGTTACACTATCAACAGATTGAAACCTGAATTACTTGCTCTTTACATCGCTCCATTTAGGCGGATTCACACCCAGCAGATTCTTCACGAAGAAGTCGTAGCGCTTGTGCTCGCCATAGAGTTCGCCCATGGTATGATGGGCTCCAGGAATCACCACGAGTTCAAAATCCTTGTTCGCCTTCTGCAGGGCATTCACCACCTGATAGGTGCTCGATGGATCTACGTTGTCGTCTATCTCGCCTACCACCAGCATCAGAGGGCGCTCCAGCTTATGGGCATTCTCCACGTTGCTGCACTCCACGTAGCTGGAATCAACAGGCCAGCTCATCCATTGCTCGTTCCACCAGATCTTATCCATCCGGTTGTCATGGCAGCCGCAGGCACTATAGGCAGCCTTGTAGAAATCGCCATGCAGCAATACGGCGGTAGTACTCTCTTGTCCACCAGCCGAACAGCCGTAGATAGCTACATTATCTGCATCCATATAAGGATACTTCTTGGCTGCTGCCTTGATCCAGAGTTCACGGTCTGGGAATCCGGCATCCTTCAGGTTCTTGTAGCAAACCTCCTCAAACTTCTTGCCGCGATAGGAAGTGCCCATCGCATCGAGCTGAACTACGATGAAACCGAGTTCGGCAAGCGAAGTGGTGTACCAGTTGTATGGCATGAAACTCTTAGGAGTATAGGCATCGCCCGGACCCGCATAGATATATTCGATAACCGGATATTTCTTATTAGGATCGAAATTGGTAGGGCGCTGGATGATGCCCCACATATCCGTCTTGCCATCTCTTCCCTTTGCCACAAACACTTCCGGAGCCACCCATCCATGCTTCTTCAGCGTAGCGATATCAGCCGTTTCCAGAGTCTTGACGAGCTTACCCGTCTGCGCATCTCTGAGCACGGTAACAGGAGCGGCATCCACCTTAGAATAAGTATCCAGGAGATAACGGTAATCATAGGTGTACTGGGCACTATGATTTCCCTCTTCAGGAGTGAGCGCCACCATATTCTTGCCGTCCATACCTATTTTATAATAATGTACCAGATATGGATCTTCATTCCTGTTCACGCCACTAGCCGAGAAATAGATTTCTCCCTTCTCTTCATCTACACGCTGGATGCCGCGAACAAACCATTCGCCCTTGGTAATCTGTCGGATTACCTTCGACTTCTGCACATCGTAGAGATAGAGATGATTCCAGTTATCGCGCTCGCTCATCCAGAGCAGCTGCTTGCCATCCTTGATAAACTGACGCCACAGACGACCATAGTTCACAAAGGTATTGGCACGCTCTTCTACCACGGTACGAAGCTTACCGGTTTCGGCATTCATCGCCAGCATCTGATAGAGATGATGACCACGCTGGTTGTACTCCATTGTCACCTCCTTGCTGTCTGGTGTCCATTGCATCCATTCCAGTTCATACTGGTTTTCTATCTGATGCCTGTCAGCCTCCACCTTCTTTCCGGTAGCCACATCGATGATGACAGGATAATGCTGTGGCAGGGCATCGCCCGGCTTGGCATACTCCTGCTTGTGGAGAATAGGCTGCAGCTGGTCGGCAGGCGAAGATTCCACATAGTAAGCATAGCGCTTTTCTACCGGCACTCGCTTGCATACGAAGATGCGCTTGCCGTCTAGGCTCCATTGGATGCGGTTGCTGTAATAGCAGCCGATGGTACCATCCTGCGTAAGGATTCGCTTGGCCTCGGTATAAGGTTTTCCTGCCTCATGGAGCACCACGTTATAACCTTCGATGTAGGCTTCCATCTTGCCGTCGGGCGAAAGTACCGGATAAGCCTCTTTCTCCTCATCCACCTCCATCCAGTGGCGCTCGTGACGTCTGCCAAACTGAGGCTTGTAGGCAGGGCGAGGCTTGATGCCCAGCGCCTTCTCCATCACTTCCTGCGAATCGTAAGTCTTCATCTCATCCTTGTCGGCATCATAGGAAACGAACTTCCTGCCCTGAGGAGTAGAAATCTGATAATGCAGTACGTGGGTGGAGTCGCACCAAGCTGATGAGCGTGCCCAATGGAACACGGAATCGGCAGAGAACTGATGACGCAGCGCATAGGCTCTGTTGTAATCTTCTAATGTGCCCTGTGCAGAAGCTGTAGCTGCCGGCATCGCCAGAACTGCGCTCAACAGCGAAAGGCCTAAAATCTGATTCTTCATTATATTTAAAATTTTACTTGTTGACTTCTTTAGTATCTTTTTTCTCCAGTTAGGAAAAAATTATTTTCCAGTATAGAAATCTGTGATGCGTCGGATAGCACGCTGGCAAACCGGACAGAAATCATCCACTTCGTTGATTCTCATACGGCAAACCTGCGCCGGACGGTAACATCCCTTGCTCTGGTTTCCCGCACCCTCAAAGACACCAATCTTGAAGACGGCTTCATTGAGTTTCTTCTGCTCCTTCTCGTTTCTGACATTCTTATGATCCGGAAGTTTGGCAAGCGGCGTAGGAATCTTCACGCCCTTCGGCATCATATCCGCCCACTTGCTCTGGAAATCCTTCAGCGTGGTGAGGTTCGGCTCCCAAGGCTCAGTATCGCTGGGATACATCGGGTCGTACTCATCGGTACTGTACTCATCGCCCAAACCCGCATAGCCATGACCGAACTCATGTACCAGCACCTTCTTGAACGTAGGATGATCAGAGGTAGAAAGCGTAACTTGGTTGCAGATGCCGCCGCCACCATACGTAGGAGAATTCACCAATACGATGATCTGCTCGAAAGGCACATTACTCAAGGCATCATAGATGCGATGAATCTTGCTCGTGGTGAGATAACGGTTCGAATAAAAAGTATCGTAATGAGAGCAAGCCATCGTGTTCTTCCATTTCCCGTCGTGTGGAATACTTGGTCCCTCTTCGAGCGATGGAGCTGCAACTGCCACCACGTTGAATCTCGACTTGAGTGAAGCGAAAGGCTCGCGCTCGAAGATGGCATCGGCTGCCCGCTGCGCATCCTGATAGAATTTATCCATCTGGTCCTGGCGATAGCCCTCGGCGATGATGGCGAGGTCAACACAGTCGGCAGCCTCTCCGCTCTTCACGATATAGCGGTAAGGGATGCCATTCTCGCCCAATGGTCGGATGAGGATATCCTGTGGATTGATGGTATGGCGCAGTTCTGCAGTCACCTTCTGATGCGTATCGCTCAGGGTGATGCTTACATCCACCGGTTTCTTTGGGAAAGGCACGAGGAAACTGCTCTCGAATGATTTCTGCAGATGCTTAGCCTCCTGTGTAAGCTGCCACTCCTGGAAGAGTGTAGAGAAGGTGTTTACATAGAGCACCTTGTTGGTGCCATGCTCATACACGGTCACCTGTCCGTTTCCGTTCAGGAATTTCTCATCCAGTCTTGTCTTTCTGCCCGCCCAGGTAGGGTTGCTGTAAGCCTGTTCGAAATAGATAGCCTGGTTCACGCTATCGCCCGCCACGATGTAATCCAATCGCAGCGTCTTGTCTTCGAAGTTGTCTTCAAACTTCTGTGCCTGCATCGGCAAAGCCATCATCAAGGCGAGCGATGCAATCCATAATCCTTTATTCTTCATATTATATTTTTACAAAATTCCATTACAAAAAGAGATGCGCCATTACGTAAGCCTTTACAAATGTGTCATCAACCATTCTGCCAAAACCTTGCAGTAATGATTATGATCTTCTACGAAAGGCATGTGGCGGCTTCCCACAAAGAGTTCCCATTTACTGTTAGGCAAAGCATCATGCATGGCCTTGGCGATGGCAGGAGTACAAAGATCTTCACTACCACTAATTACCAAGGTAGGGATGTCGATGCTCTTCATCTTCTCCAAATACTCAAAATCCTTCAAGTCGCCAGTAGCATTTAGCTCATTAGGTCCCCAACCATAAATATACGACAAGGTACCAGCCTTTTTCTCTCTTCTCAGGCATTCAGGCGAGTCGGCAGTAACAGGTGCAGCACAATGTTGCTCCATATAGTGAGCAATTGCACTTTTGTATGCCTTACTGTCAAAATCCCCCGTAGCCTCAGCCTTGGCTATGGCTTTTTGCTCTTTTTCCGGTAAGTATTTTACCAAGCGATGTTGCTCCTTTACCCACATCGAAGCCGATGGATTGGTACTGGAGAGAATGAGTGAGCGAATCCCATCGGGATGACGTTCATAGACGTACGCCAAAGCCAACATACCTCCCCACGACTGTCCCAAGAGATGTATTTGGTCAAGATGTAAGTATTTACGGAGCGCATCTAGCTCATCCACCCACGTCTCAGTCTTCCAAAGTTCCGGATGACCTTCTACATACGATTTTCCACAGCCCAACTGGTCGTACATAATGACCTGATGGCCAGTCTCGGCAATTTGATCCAGCACCTCGAAATAGTTGTGGGTACTGCCTGGTCCACCATGCAGCAAGATGATAGGTGCCTTACCTTCCTGGCGTTCGCCCACAATTCGATAATAAACCTGATGTCCTCGGAAAGGCATGTATCCCTCCTCTACTTTCTGCTTTTGCCTGGTGAATGCAAAGTTCTTGGCACGCAACAAGTCTGTATAATCGCAAGTATAAATGTTTTGCTTCTTGTGCTTGCTTATCTGTAATTGAGTAGCAGGGAAATACTGTGCCAACAGATGATACATATCAGGATCCATCGCCTGCAATTCCTCACGGGTGTTAATCCAGTTATGCTTGCCGTCAGCACGTTGTACCTCTGCATTTACATTAAACCAGTCTTGTACAGCCTCGGCAAAATATTCCATCCCATTGTCCAATCGATAAGTATTGGCATAAATGCCACGAGCTTTCGCCTTGGCAAGAAGCGAGTCTAGCTTTTCATTGATGGTAGGATCCACCTGATAGATACCTATCAAATGAATGGAATGTGCAAACTCATGGATGAGGATATCCTCGGCATGATACTTATCTATTTGGTAAGCAAGGATGTTCTCTTCCGCACAGGTTGTGACAGGTACTTCCATCGTACCTTCCATTCCTCGAGCCCGCACATCCATATTCACCGTAGTGTCATTGATCATGAAATGATGTTCTGGGATGTCGGTCTCGCCCTCATATCTAGCCATAATAGCCACACGAGTTCCATGCTTTTTCATCGCTTCCAACACCTCTGGTTTTAACATACTCGTCATAGCATAGAGTGTATGATGCGCAGCCACTATACATGAGTCTGGCACTCGCCATGACGTTACGATCGGAATGCCATTCACATCCACGTATTTCTTATAAAATTTATCTAAATGCATAGATTTGGGTGGTGCCGTTATCTTGCATTCCGGGATGCGTAGCTCTGCATCCCCCGCATACTCTTTGAGTTGTTGTGCCTGCATCGGCATCGCCATCATCAAGGCGAGAGATGTCGATAATAAAGTCTTATTCTTCATTTCGATTGTCATTTTATGTTATTTATATTTCGCCACAAAAGTACTGATAATCTAGCTAAAACGGTCGCAATATCGTCTAAAATGATACAAATATCGTATTTTCCCAAAGAACATCTTAAAGATTCGTCAAAAATCACATCAGAATGATAGATTTGTGCAAAAAAACTTGGGAGATATTATAAAAAGTCGTATCTTTGCCAAAAGAATCTATAAAAAGAACAGATTATGAGATTATCAGAAGAACGATATATCAGCTTACTTACCGACTTTGGTTTCAAACGTATCTTTGGAACAAAGCCAAATAAAGACTTGCTCATCAACTTTCTAAATTCACTTTTTGATGGAGAGCAAGTCATTAAGGATGTCCGCTACCTCAATAGCGAGCACGTTGGTGATGTTTTCGCTGAGCGCAAAGCTATCTTTGACGTGTATTGTGAAAATGAGAAAGGAGAAAAGTTCATTGTTGAGATGCAGAACGCTTTTCAGAAATATTTCAAAGACCGTTCTCTCTTCTACTCTACATTTCCTATCAGAGAGCAAGCACCAAAAGGACAGGATTGGAATTTCAAGCTAGCCCATGTTTACACGGTAGCGTTGCTCAATTTTGATTTTAAGGAAGAAGCTTTCGACCAAAAAGAAATCAACCACGATGTTGGTCTGCTAGACAAAAAGACATTCAAGGTCTTTAACGACAAGCTTTCTTTCAAGTATATTGAGATTGCAAAGTTCAACAAAAGCGAGACAGAGCTAGAAACGCTGTATGACAAATGGCTCTATGTACTCAAGAATTTACCCAAGCTTGACAAACGACCGAAAGCTTTAAAAGAAAGAATTTTCACGAAGTTGTTTGAAGAAGCAGAAATCGCAAAATTCAGTCAACAAGAGCTACGAGAATATGAAGACAGCCTCAAGGCTTACCGAGATATAAAAAATTCGATCGATACAGCGAAGGAAGAAGGCAGAGAAGAAGGTATTGCCAAAGAAAAGTTGGCCACCGCAAAGCGTCTTCTCGGCATGGGGCTCACACAAGAGCAAGTTGCCCAAGGAGCAGGACTTTCAATAGAAGATATAGAGAGACTTATTTAAACAACAATAATACAGAAAACCATCCGATAGCATTAGTTATATCGGATGGTTTTCTGTATTATTATCAAACCTCATAATTAAAAGCATAAAAGATGCCTATTCCGCATTTTTTGCCTTCTTATGAAGCTTGAACGCCAACGAGAACATCACGTAACGAGGGATGGTATTATACCAAGTTTCGGTTCTGCCCTGAGCATTGACGGTATAAACCTTGTTGGTCAACTGGTGCAACAAGTCGTAAGCTTGAAGCTTGGCTGTAACATTTCCCTTGCAGAAGGTACGGGTCAACATGGCATTCCATACCAAATCGTCGGTGTTCATCTCGTTACTGTTATAACCTTTTCGGGTAAACATGGTGAGGTCTGTCTGAATACCCACTTTCATCCAAGGGATGGTATATTGCAGTTCCGTGCCATATTGGAAATCACAGGCTTTGATGTCTTCAAAAATTTCCAGGTTACTACAACTGTACTTTCCCTCATACTTTCCCTTCACCTTCCATAGGAAATCCTTGAGCTGATAGGTCAGGCTTGCGCCTACTGATGGACTCCAGGTATTCACCTTACTCAGTTCTGCTCCCTTGTTATCGTAGTCGATGTCGAAATCCACGCTGCGCACATAACCCAGTTTTGCATCTGCCGAGAAACGGAAGCGATGCTGCTTGTCTATGGAACGTGAAAAGCCTGCAGCCAATTTGGCATCCCAGTTGCCGTTCACGTTGTCATTCCTATAGGTAAAAGCACCCGTCTTTGTATTATAAGAGGTGCGCGTACCCCATGAGTTCCTCACCAAATTAGCCTCCATAGCCACCCATCTGCTCAAGTCGGTAGAATCAGAACTCCAACTCATATAAGCTCCCAGATGATGGCGAATCAGCATCTTAAGGTCTGGATTATTGATACGAACAGCCAGCGGATTGGTATCATCGCCGTATGGCATCAGATCGGCAAAGTCAGGCTGTTTCATACTGAGACTATAATCTATCTGCTTAGAATTCTTGCCCCAGTTCGTATAAAAAAGCTGGGGCTGAAAAAGAAACTTTCTTCTCTTCGCCACCGTGTCCATATCCAGTCTCATATAGTGATACTGTTCTTGTTGCCACTCTAGAGGTAAGACAATTAGCAAGAATCCCTCATCACCTTGTCTGATTAACTGGAGTTCACTTTTGCAACTTTTTTTCCACAAATCTGAACTATAGGTATTGTCAGCATCCTGCGCCTTCATCCATTGGTCGGTAGTAGAAGGCAATATGCCTAACTCATCAAATCCCCCCTCATCCAAACGATCCAGACGATAGTTGGAATGATGGCGATTCTCATATTTCTGCATGAATGATAGGGGGATATTGATAACCCAACCATGAGATAAACTCAATTCATACCTCACTCCAAAACTATAATCATAGGAATGCTTGTGCTGGTCGCTATAGAGATTACGGACATCATCAACACCTTCAACTGCATAATTCATCTTATTGAGCGAATAGGTATCATTTGGCTTATTATGAGAAACGTCTATGCTTGAAGTAAAACTAATAGCATCACCCCACGAAAAGCGTTTTTTAAGGTCAAGCCTCGTACCCGCATAAAGATAATCAGCCTTAACGAGACCTTGGTTCAAACTTTCATTAATCAGTTGGTCACGATAAGTAGAAGTTTCAGTCGAAGATAGGGTCTTGGCATGGTCATAGCTCACATAGGAATTAGTATAGAGTGCAAACTTATCTGTAGAATGCTGGAATTCATCTTCCAGTCGCCAGCTGAAGTATTTATTCTTTTCCTTGGTAAACCCTTGTTTTGAGATATTGCCATCCTTGGCAAATACCTCCCCCTGACTTTCACTCTCTATCTTCTCTTCATTCCATTTTACTGTTGTTTGAAAATCGTTGTCGATGGTTTTCTCCTTATTACCGGAACGGACAGAAAGTCCTACCTCACGATTGGTCTTCACACCTTCCGAGAAACGAGAAGGAAGCCAATCGCCATTTTTCCTTGGAGTACCATCCTCATTCAGATTGTTGGTATTGGCATAGAGCATCGCATCATGCTTTTCTCCCATCAAGAGTCCGAAAGTACGTGCCGACCAACGGTCTTGGGTTCCACCACCAGCTTCCACGGTAGCTAATGCATTCTGTATATATTCACGTTTCAGGCTCAGATCCATCACATAGTCCCTGCCCTCACCTTTACTTATCTGCTCAGCCAAAGTACGCTTCTTGTTAAACACCTTGATATCCTTCACCGTATAATAAGGCAGGTTTTCGAGCATCACCTGATTGTTGCCCTTGAAGAGTTTCTTGCCATTCAAGGTAAGAAAATCCACTTTCTTTCCATTCACGAAAATCTCTCCACCTTCCTTGAGTTCTACACCTGGCAACTGCTTGATGAGGGCATCCAGCATGGAACCTTCAGGCATGGCAAAGGCTGTCGCATCATATACAATCGTATCGCCACGATGCACCACCTGAATCTTGGTGGCTTTAACAACCACCTCATCCAGCTGCGCCTCGTAGTTCTGATTATCTCTCTTCATCAATATCTTAGGCAAGGCATTATTATATTTTCTGCCCTTAGGCTCAAAAGTATAGTTGATGGATGTATCGAAATAACCTGGATAAGTTGCTTTGAGGATATAATCCCGGCGAACCTTCTCCACAGGGAACTTAAAGAAGCTATCTTTATTATAAACTTCTGCCGACAAGGTATCTACAATAGTAGAATCCTTCAACATCAGAAATACCTTTGCACCTAATGGCATACGAGTAAAAGAGTCGTAAGTTCCACCATACAAGGCATAAAGCTTCTTGACTTTTTTTACCTCCCGGTTGGCTGTCTTTTCCTGTGCCAGCACAGAAAAACAAGAAAGCAACAACAAGAGGCTTATCATAAGTTGTTTCATAAACGGAAATATTAAGTTGTTCTTACTTCACTTTTACCTCATAAGGGAATCGGCGGGAAGATGGATCGAGCGAATGATTCGCAGGAGCTCCCATCACCACCAGATAGAGCGCCTTGAGAGGCTGGGACTTTGGAGCCACAAGCGAAACCTTTCCGTTCATCGCTTCGCCCATCTGACTGTAGATGCATTCATCGGTATCGGCAGTTACTCCCACCAAACCATAACGGTAACCGATGGTTCGTGCCATCTTGTCCTTAGATGCCTTGAACACCTTACCCTCGGCATCGAGGGCTCTGAAATCTACTATAACCTTCTTGCCTGCCTTCGGGATTTCCAACTTGATGGCATTGAAACCATAGTTCTCAGGAACCGAAGCTGTATCCGGACGGAGATAACCATTCTTCTGCTTCAGCATCCTGGTATCGTAGGTGCAGGCATAAGGTCGGGTCTCCTTACGGGCATAATCGAAATCGAAGTTCACGAGATGGCGGTAGCAGTCGAACATCTCATCATTAAACTGCTTCTGACTCATCTTATACTTCCGCTTGTAGGTAACAACCGGGTCCTCTCCTACTTTTCCTTCCCGATAGAGCTGGGCGATGCTTTCCAATCCGTGCTTCTCTGCCCACCATTCTATCACGTATGGCGAATGATAGATGTTGTCCAGATGCAGATAACCCTTATGGGTAAGCTGTCTGAAGGCATCGAAATGAAACTTCTCGTCCGTTAGCCAGTCGGGATTCACTCTCCAGAGCATCCATTGGGATGTCATCTCGAAGAAACCGCTGCCGCCCCATGCCTCGCCAGCACGGTCGGCCATAATCTGGAGTTGGAAACTGTGTCCCAACTCGTGAGCCAGACAATTGAGTTTTTGATCCTGAATACGGTTAGGCGTTACCCAAAGTGCTCCGATAAAGTCATCATAAGTTCCGCCGTAAGCGGTTCCTTCCAGCGAATAGTTCACCATCACCATCATCTTGTATTGGTCGCAGATGCTTCCCGGCAGGGAGAACTTCAGCGTATCGCGGAAGAAGTGGTAGAAGCGTTCCACCTGAGTCTGCAGATTACCCAGGTCGAATTTCATGGGCTTACCTTCGAGCGAAGGAGGATTCTGCGGATTATCTCCGAATGGCTTTTCCCAGAAATACACGATGTTCTGGGTCTGTGCACTATGTCGCCAGCTCCATCGGCTATTGTCATCATTCAGATCGAATGTTTTCAGCGAGTCGGGCACGAAGATGAGTTTCTGTGGTGCCGACACGGGGTTGGTAGGTCGCTGGGCAGGAGCCTCAGAAGGGTCCTGTGCCCATCCCTGCATGGCAGATGCTGCCAGCAGAAGGAAGAGTAAGATTTTCTTCATATCAATTTTAATCATGTTAGTTTCAGCCCACAAAATAACAAAATCTTTCTGATATAAGTGAGCAAAATAGTCCAAAAGAATGAAAAAATCGTAGTAATTCCCATTTTTATGGCATTTTCCTTTGATATTTCAAACAAAAACTCTATATTTGCACCTTAGAAAGTGCACGAAAGGCATAAATTTGCACCTTGAAAGGTGCACGAAAACTATAAATCTGCACCTTGGAAGGTGCATTTAATAAAAAAGCGTATGGATATTACATTGATAAATTACATGAAAGAGCAGCTTGAACTCGTATCTTTGGCGTTCAAGAGATATAATTATGACAAGCTTCCGTGGGAGGCTCGTCTAGTAGGTTTGATGGGACCAAGAGGTGTCGGCAAGTCTACCTTGATATTGCAGCACATCAAGAGCAAGAGCCCAGAAGAGCAAGCCAAGTCGCTCTATGTTTCTGCCGACCACAGCTATTTCACCACCAGCACGCTCATCGAAACAGCCAACCAGTTTGTGCGTGAAGGGGGCGAATGGCTCTATATTGATGAGGTACACAAATATGAAGGATGGTCGCAGGAGCTCAAGCAGATATATGATTCCCACCCTGGGCTTCATGTATTCTTTACAGGCTCTTCCATCCTCGACATCATAGATGGCGAAGCCGACTTGAGTCGCAGAGTCATCTTGTTTGACATGCAGGGTTTGTCATTCCGTGAATACCTGGAAATGTTTCATGGCATCAAGACTCCTATCAGAAGCCTAGAGGACATCCTCAATGGCAAAACAGAGATAGAAGGCCTCCAGCATCCGATACCGCTCTTCAATCAATATCTGCGCGAGGGATATTATCCATTTTCCAAAGAAGGATTTTTCCAGCAAAGATTGCAGCAAGTGATACGCCTCACGATGGAAGTAGACATCCCGCAGTATGCCAACATGTCGCCAGCCACAGGCAAGAAACTGCGCCGTATGCTATCCATCATAGCCAGCAATGTGCCTTACAAACCAGAGGCTACAGGATTGGCTAACGAGATTAAGGTGAGCCGCAACGACATACCTACCTATTTATTATATATGGAGAAGGCAGGCATGATAGGACAACTACGTGATGAGACTGGCGGTATGCGAGGGCTTGGCAAGACTGAGAAGGTATATCTAGACAATACCAACATCATCTATGCCCTCTCTGGCGAGAATGCCAACATAGGCAATGTGAGGGAAACATTCTTCTACAACCAAACTCGTCTAGCTCTAGATGTTACCTCTTCCAAGGTTTCCGACTTCTCCATTGGCAAATATACCTTTGAGGTAGGCGGAGCCAAGAAGAGCCATCGACAGATAAAAGACGTAGCCAACTCCTTCATCGTGCGTGATGATACGGAGTATGCCAATGGCGATATTCTCCCACTTTGGGCTTTCGGACTGCTCTACTAGTCGTTTTCAAAAAACTTGGGAGATATTATAAAAAGTCGTATCTTTGCCAAAAGAAATCTATAAAAAGAAATGATTATGAGATTATCAGAAGAACGATATGACAACCCAGCTTACCGAGATATAAAAAATTCGATCGATACTGCGAAGGAAGAAGGCAGAGAAGAAGGCAGAGTAGAAGGCATTGCCAAAGAAAAGTTGGCCACCGCAAAACGTCTTCTCGGCATGGGGCTCACACAAGAGCAAGTTGCCAAAGGTACAGACCTTTCAATAGAAGATATAGAGAGACTTGTTTAAACAACAGAACTTTCGCATGTGGTTCAAGAACGGGCTGAAGGCCCAAAAGCTCCTAGCTCAGGGCAGCGCCCTGGGTATAATAGCAATCAGCAAGGCGCCCTGTAAGAGCAAAAGCTTTATAAATCCTTGGTTTTTAAAGCTTTTGCCCTTACAGGGCGACAAGTTTGCGTCCATAATAAGTAGCTGTATCACACTTCTGTCAAGCAATTCAAGCTGTTCAGCCAAGCACCTCAAGTAGTTCAGTAAGCGAGTTCAGACGTCTCAGTTAGCAGATGCAGACATCTCGATAAGCCTACGGATACGACTCCGTTAGCTTACGCTGTAATATCTGTAACCCGATGCAGTCATATCTGTAACCCGATGCAGTCATATCTGTAACCCGATACAGTCATATCTGTAACCCGATGCAGTCATATCTGTAACCCAGCGCAGTCTTCATATGAACAAATTTTATGTAATAATCTATCATCCATCACGATTTATATGTATTACACATCTTAATATACTAATATACAGACACTTGAATAGCGTGATAGATACTTCGAAAACGGAAATATCCATCACGCTATCCATCACGATTTGGGGGTATCCCTCACGATTTTCTCACTACACTCTATCAGATACTGCATATCATTGTTGAAAAGCTTGCGATAGATGGCATCAGACCTTAAAGAATTAGATTCGTGTGATTGCCGGCATATGGCAGCAACCACACAAATCAAGATGTTCAAACCAAATAAACGTGGATGTATGACTGTTTAAACTATGAATTATAGGGTATTAAGACAACACATCTTACGCTTCGGATATGTACGTATTAAAAGGAGAAACGAGAGTGTTATCAATATGAGCAGAGAAACAAAAAAGTTCCGTTGCATTCCGCAAAACAACAATTTTATGTCAGCAACGGAACTAACTATATTTATTTAGCTTTCTTCGAAAGTCTTACCATCAATACACCATGAGCAGGAATGGTTGCCTTGGTATTCTGAGCAGTAGTACCAATGTCCTTATGTTTCCAAAGGTCTCTGATTACATATTCATTGGCATGAATGTTCACCTCGTTGGCGAAATAAATGGTCTGGGCTCTCCAGTTGTAGTCCAGTTTCCAAGGGAAATCTGTACGGTTTAGGAAGCAGACTGCCAGTTCGCCGTTGCTCAGAGGCTTTGCCCAGATTTCCTTCTCTCCCATATCCATGAATCGGCGTCCTTGCTCGCCCATAGGGTCCTGGTCTACGGCTATCACTTCCTTGTTGGTCAGAATCTCATGAGTATCCTTATCCATCTTGGTCAAGTCGTTACCCGCCATCAGCGGAGCAGCCAGCATACACCACATAGAAAAATGAGTAATATACTCATCCTTGGTCATGCCGCCATTACCCACTTCCAGCATCTCGGCATCATTCCAATGACCCGGTCCGGCATACGGATAAAGATCCGCCATCTTGTCGATGACGTTGAGCACTCCTACGCCACCCCAGTCGAAGAGACATTGGTAGCAATCTCTGATATCGGCTGTAACGCGCCACAGATGTCCGATACCCTTGCCCCATTTCCAAGGTTCATGTTCGCCCCATTCACAAATACTGAGAATGATAGGTCTTCCCGACTCCTTGATAGCATCGCTCATCGTAGCATAAGCAGCCTGCGCATTCTGTCCCTCATCAGAGCACCAGTCATATTTCAGGAAATCCACACCCCATTTGGCATACATCAAGGCATCCTGAAACTGATGACCACGGCTGCCAGGACGACCTTGACAGGTGTAACTTCCAGCACAGGAATAAAGTCCAAACTTCAGACCCTTGCTGTGAATATAATCAGCCAGATATTTCATTCCGTGAGGAAAACGGTCGGGATCTGCTTGGATGAAACCAAGTGAGTCGCGTTCTACCTGCCAGCAGTCATCAATAACGACATACTGGTATCCCGCATCCTTCATACCAGTCTCTACCATCTTATCCGCCATATCCATGATCAGCTTTTCGCTGACATTACAACCAAACTTGTTCCATGAGTTCCATCCCATAGGAGGAGTTTGAGCCTGGGCCAGATAAGCAGAATCTGAAACTTCCTTTGGTTTACCAAAGAACATCTGACCATTTGCCGGCTGCGCCATAGCAATCGCTAATGACGCAGCCAATAAATACTGAAACTTCAAAATAATAAAAATTAATAAAGTTATACCTAAATCAACTTTGTACCATTAAACTTCACTTGATAAGGCCATTGTGCCAATGGCAACTGAGCCAAGCTCCAGTGTCCATCCTTTGGACCAGCCGTAACTACAAGCCACAAATGAGCCAATTGCTCATTTTTAGGCAACTCAAATGAAACTGAAGCATTACGATTATCAAAATCTGCAGTTCCTATTTCACCGTAGATAGATTTACCCGACTCTGTTACGCCGACAAATCCAAAACGGTAGCTACCACACCACCACCAATCACAAGTGTAATTAGGATCACCCATGATGTTATTGAAACTTACAGTTACAGTAGAACCTGCGGCTGGAACTTCTAATTTCAAAGCATTAAAACCATAGTTTTCTGGGCAATGGCTTGGATCTACCTGTAACCAACCATCACCAATCTCATTCATATACTCTTTAGCACTTGGAAAAGAGTTAGCATACTTACGGGTTACATCACGCACACGGTCGAAATCAAAGTTTACCAAACGAGCATAACAATCATACATCTCATCAAGGAACTGCTGCTGAGATGTTCCTGTCACATTCTGGTATACAACAACCGGATCCTGATACTCCTGAGCAGCCTTCCAAAGCTTCGCCATAATATCTTTGCCATGCTTCTGACTCCAATACTCTAATACATATGGAGAATGATAGATATTATCGCCATGCAAGAAAGCTTTGTGAGTCAATCCCTTAAAAGCATCCCAATGGTAAGTTTCATCATCTATCCAGTTTGGATTAATCTGCCAAAGCATCCATTGTGAAGTCATCTCATAGATACCACCAAACGTACTATCGAATCCATGTGCTCCATCAGCCTGCAATTGCAGCTGGAAACTATGTCCCAACTCATGGGCAACAGTATTGAGTTTTGAATCTTTCAGTCGGTTAGGAGCTGCCCAAAAAGCTCCTATTGTATTATCATAAGTACCACCATACGCAGTACCATCCAAAGAATACTGCAGCATCACCATCATTCGATACTTGTCAGCCTTAGAACCTTCTGTATGGAAGCCAAGGTCATCACGATAGAACTTATAAAATTTCTCCAACTGAGTTTTGAGATTTTCCAAGTCTACACTCATATCAGTACCTTCCAAAGAAGGTGGAGATGCTAAGTCCTTGCCAAATCCGCTCTCCCAAAAAATGGCGAGATTATCAGTATAAGCGGCACGGTCATAACAATACTGGAAAGTTTCATTACGCCAATCCTGACCAGAGAATTCTCTTGGACGATACAATGATTTGCCGTCTGGAATAGGATAAGTTACTGTATAAGGGTCGTGCTCAGTATAATCAGTACATGAGGCCATTCCCAAGAGTAAGGCAAAAGCCCCCAATATATATTTATTTTTTTTCATAAGTATTCATTTTAATATATTGTTTTATCGGGAAGGCATCTTGTCGTTTGCCAAGAAGCCTTCCCTTTTTATCTCTTTACTCATAAGGAGCTCCATCTATCAAATTAGAGCGACGTAACTCATAACGAGGAACAGGCATCCAATAGTGTGCTCCAGCAGGAGCTTCGCCATTAAATATACGATTGGCTACCACATTACCAGTTTGATATTCCTTATGTCCATCTTTGTATTTATAAATGATGACTCCCGTAACTGGCTTACTATAGCACTCTTCCATCTTCTTCCAACGGCGAAGATCAAACCAATGCTGACCTTCAAATACGAGTTCTATCTGACGCTCATAATAATAAGCATCCCAAGCTTGCTCTGCATTTGCAGCTGTGGCAGCAGGAAGAAGTGCACGTGTACGTACCTTATTTATATAAGTCATCGCCTCATCGATATTGCCCAACTGAAGTTCGCACTCCGCATAATTGAGATAAATCTCAGCCAAACGAATGAAGAACCAAGGCGTAACATGCTGGGTAGTTCCGTAGTTGTCATATGAAGGATCCAAGAACTTACGCATAGAATAACCTGTGTTGCTGGCATTCCACCATGATTCACCCTGATTACTATCCTTACCAGTTACAACACCATCCTCACCCGGAATAAAGGTTTCCACCTCACGGGCAGACTTGCCGTATCCCCATTTATCACCATCCAAGATAAATGCAGCATTGAAACGGATTTCCCGACCGCCCCATGGATAAGAGGTATAACGGTCTTGCAGAACAGGCTTGGTACCATCAGCCATTTGGAACTTATCTACTATTTCCTGGGTAGGGTTAAAGTTTCCCCAACCTTCAAAACCATTTCCACTGCCACAAGGAGCTTGGAATATATAAGAATTATTTTCTCCTGCACCATATTTCGGATCAAAGAGTTTCTCGAAGATAACCTCAGGATTTGTTGGGTCCAAGAACAAGGCACCATATTCCTCACTGTTACTTACCGATTTAAGAGAATATACTCCCAAATCCATGACAGCCTTAGCAGCATCAGCTGCAGCTTGCCATTTTTCACGTGAAGGAGTACCAAAGAGAGGACTTGCCTTATAGAGCAGAACTCTTGACTTCAAAGCCAAGGCTGCTCCCACGGTAGCACGTCCCAACTCTGAATCATCATATTTTTCGGGTAATAGAGTTGCAGCCTCATCCAAATCCTTACAGATAAAATCTGCAACCTCATCCAATTCAGCACGCTTCAACTCAAATTTGTCATTGAGTTGGAAAGTCTTGTCAACCAATGGTACACGACCATAGAGACTATAGAGCAAATGATAGTTCCAAGCACGAAGGAAGAGAGCCTGTCCTTTCTGGCAATTGCGCTCTGCCTCATCACCAGGCACATTATCAATTTTCTCCAACATAAGGTTCAAACTCTTGATATAGCCATAAATTGTGCCCCAAGCATCATAATTAGTCTTATCCCAACCAAAACTGTAGGTATCACAGTTAAGAAGACCTGCGGTAACAGTTTCAGAACCATAAAGGTGCTTTTGAAACACTTCTTCTGTATAATTTGAATATCGAGTACCCTTCATGTTTTCTGCCTCAAGATTGGCATACTGAGCATTCAGATAGATTTTTGACAGAGCCAAATCCCCCCACACAGCATCGTCGGAGTAGCTATTGAGCGGGCTCTGATCAAGTAAGCCGTCGTCACAACTAGTTGTGAGCGAAAGCGTCATTGCTGCGAAAGCAATCGACATAATATATTTTGTTCTCATTGTATGATCATTTATTTGTTAGAATGTGATGTTTGTACCTATGGTAACCATGCGCTGCAATGGATATCCAAGAATACCATTGGAGTTGATCAAGTAGCCATCATCATTGTAAGAAGAACCGATTTCAGGATCACAAACCTTCATTTTGTCGATAGTGAAGAGATTATTTCCATTGATATATACACGGAACTTCTCGATACCAATCTTTTGAGTGATACTCTTTGGTATAGTATAGCCCAATTCGATAGACTTCAAACGAAGGAAGGCTGCATTACGTAACCACCAGTCGGAAGCTGCACCATTCCAAGTGTCTCCATATGTCTGCTTGATAAAAGCCTTTGGCCATCGAGCCTTCATATTTTCCTCTGCGGTATTGTCAGCACGCCAACGTCCCTCATAGAAATCAGTAATCATATTCATGGTTGGCTGAACAAGTTGCACAGCCTCAGCCTGTCCCTGGAAGAAAACATTCAGGTCGATACCCTTCCAGCTACCGTTCAAAGTCAATCCATATAGGATCTTAGGTGTAGCCGATTTATTGATTCGAACGGCATCATCCCATGTAATCTTATTATCACCATTGGTGTCTTGATAAATCAAATCGCCAGGCTTGGCATTATCCAGGTGAGGAGTATTATCCACCTGTTCCTGAGTCTGATAGATACCCAAAGCATGATAAAGCACAAGTCCATCTATAGGATGGTTGGTTGTGCGCTGCCAGTCTGGAGTATTAGCTGCCTCGTCCATGTATTTCACTTTGTTCTCGGCATAAGTAAAGTTACCAGTAACACTCCACTCAAAATCGCCCTTGCGATCACGATAAGTAGCCACAAGTTCGATACCAGAGTTGTTCACCTTGCCCAAGTTTTCATCTGGTAATACCAATCCAGAATATGATGGAATAGAAGCATTGCGTCTAATCAAAATATCACGACGGCGAGACTGGAACCAATCGATATCCAATGAAATTTTGTTATTAAGGAATGTAGAGCTAATACCCAAGTTGAGCGTATTGGCTGTTTCCCAAGTCACCAACGGATTGGCTGTTCTTGTCAGATAGAATCCTTTGTTAATGGATCCCTTCTCTCCAGCTCCGAAGTAAGCACCTGTTTGTGTAAACTGGTAAGTTGAAAGGTACTGATACTTAGAGATATTATCATTACCCATCTGTCCCCAAGAGCCACGAATCTTCAAGAAATCCACTACATTCTTCAATGGTTTGAAGAATGGCTCATCAGAAATAACCCAACCTGCAGAGAATGAAGGGAATGTACCCCAACGATGACCTGGAGCAAAATTCATAGAACCATCCACACGCACCGTAGCCTCTAAAAGATACTTATCCATATAAGAATAATTGATACGTCCAAAATAATTCATACGAGTTGTAAGGTCAGAATATCCACCATTATCCTTATCAGCAGGCACGTCACTACCAGCAAAAATATCCATCAACTTATTTGAGAGGAAGTTTGTACGATAAGCATTCATGGTGTGATACTTGTACTTGCTCTGCTCATAAGCCACGAAAGCCCCCACCTTATGCTTTTCAGCAAAGGTTCGGTTATAACCCAAGCGACCATTCAATGTAATAGTATAGTAGTAAGAACTCCAATCGTTCAGACTTATTTTACTGGTATCATTACGGCGATTGTTATACTCTTGCTTGGCGTTATCATATTCGTAGAGATCGTAAGGCTGATTTATTTGTTTACCATTCTGTTGAGTATAGTCTAAACCAGCATATCCCTCCACATACAGACCTTTAGTAATCAAGTCAAGGTCAACATGCAACTTTGGCTTAGCATTAAAGATCAAATTCTTGGAGTTGTTGGAACCAGGAGCACTAGACACCATTACTGCAGCATTGTTAGTCAGTCCATCATAACCCGTACGTGGAAGTCCATTAGGGAAATAAGGTGCACTACCAGGGAAAGTACTCATCAAATAAGAGAAGAGATAAGGGGTGGAATAAATACCACGCTTACGCTCCTCTTGACGGAAATTCAAGTCAAGACTTAGCTTTACTCTCTTATTCAGCTTTGCATCCAAATTAGAAGCAAACTGATACTGCTTATAGCCATGGTCAGAATTCTTATAGATAGCATTCTGATTCATATATTGAGTAGAGAGATAATAGTTTACCTTGTCTGAGCCACCTGAGATAGAGAGGCTATGTTCTGTTTTGGTTGTCCAATCCTTTGCAACTTCGCCCCACCAGTCTGTATTTGGATAGTTGACAGGATCATCACCTGTACGATTATGTTCCAAAGCCTCAGGAGAATAAGTAAGACCGGCCTGACCATGACGGTCGTCAGCATCATACTCATTCACGTAGGTAGCATACTGATATGAGTTAAGCATCTTAGGAATACGGGTAGGCTGAGTGAAAGTAAGACTACCATTATATTGTACTCGTGTACGTCCACTACTACCACGCTTGGTTGTTACCAGAATAACACCATTAGCCGCACGTGCACCATAAATAGCAGCAGAAGCATCCTTCAAAACAGAAATACTCTCAATATCTTCAGGATTCAAACGGCTAAAGCTACGACCAGCAACACCATCCACTACTATCAGCGGTGAGGTATCACCTAGAGTTCCCTTACCACGTATGAGGATAGAAGCCTCATCGGCACCTGGTTCACCACTACGGTTGTTGGCTATGATACCAGCAGTCTTACCAGCCAAAGTATTTGCCACATTTGTAGCAGCCACTTTCTGGAGATCGTCACCCGAAATCTGGGAAACAGAGCCAGTAAGAGTTGCTTTTTTCTGTGTACCATAACCCACGACTACAAGCTCATCCAAGAGTTTATTGTCTGCCTGAAGTATAATTTTACCACCTTTCGTAGTAGTAACGCTCTTATATCCAATATAGGATATAACTACAGGAACCTTGCCACCTTTTTTTAAGTGTAGAACATAGTTACCATCTAAATTGGTAACCGTTCCATTAGAAGAACCCTGTTCTACAACGCTGGCACCTATAATAGGTTCACCATGTTCATCTACTACCACACCTTTAATGGTGGAACTATTCTGTTGAACAATTTGAACAGAAGGGTTTGATGAGGTCTCACTTGCAGCTAGAGTAGGTAATGCCCCCCCACATGCAAGGACCAAACACGCGATGGCTTTTACATAAGCTTGACTATGTACAAAGCCTGAGATTTTTTGTGTCTGTCTCATTTTCTTTTTTTGCTAGGTTTATAATTGTTTAAATTTCGATTGCAAAGTAACACAAAATTTTGCATTTCGTGCCACATTATCGTCTAAAAGAGTGAAAATATCGTCCAAAATGAGCGATTTAGACGATATTTTCGTCTTTTAAGCCGATTTTGTTACTCTTAAATGTTGTTTATTCTAAATGATGTCTTTGTTGTCTTTAATGTTTTATTGTTTTGTTGTTTCTATATCTTTTTTATTGTTTCATCGCCTTCTTCAGTTTTCCCACAGCGGCATGAATCATGTCGTGGGTTCCACTTCCGTCGGTTACGTATTTCTGAACCATTCTGCCATAACTGATAGCTTCCTTGAGTTCCTCGCTGGTGTTGTCATCAGGCCAGCCGGCACGGCGAAGCAGACCGGAAAGTTCTCGGAGGTCTTCCATCTCGGCAAGGTTGCCAGGGCGCATCGTGTTGATGGCACGGTTCAGGATGGCAGTAGTGCCTTCCAGTTCGTCCTGGGTTACCTTCTTCTTACCCTTTTCCACCAGTTCCTGTGCCTGAGCCATTACCTTCTGCATGCGCTCATAGCCGAACGGTGCCCATGGAGCATACTCCGGAACCTTCTGCGAAAGGGCATTCCACTTCTCCTGGTCAGACTTACGTTCTGCGGCAAGATTCAGGAGAGAATTCAGTTCGGTGAAATCTATCTTCACCTTCTTGCTCTTCTTGCTCTTGGCATCGGTCAGGTTGATGCGGTAGTAGTGGGTACTGTTGGCGTTGCGGTAATAATCGGGCTGGAATTCCTTGCCATCCAGTTTCAGGGTAAGGAGATTGGCTCCTGCACCTGTGGTCACGCCGTTCGATTCGCCCACGGTGATATTACTCAATCGGGAGTCGATGTTCAGCGTAGCCTGGTTCCAGGTCTGTGCGCCTGTGCCCGCCATCACCAATGGTCCGTACATCAGGGTTCCTACCCAGGATGTCTTCAGCGGAGTACCGTCCAGACTTGCCACATCGCTCGAAAGCTTGTCGGCACCATATTCGATATGCTTGCTGAACGGCATGTCGATTTCCACGACATCGCCCGCCTTCCAGTGCTTCTGCTCCAATTCTACATAGGTGCTAGGCTGATAGCTCTTTGTCACTTCCTTGCCGTTCACCTTGATGGAGAAACCTTGAGTTGCCCAGTATGGTACACGGAGTTTCAGGGTGAAATCGCCCTCGCCTTCCGTTATCTTGATGGCTGAATGCTGTGCCGGCCACAGGCAATCCTGCTTGATGGTCACGCCCTTCTCCTTCCAGTGGAGGGTGGTTGGCATATAGAGTCCCACCCAGAGGGTGTTGTCGTTGGCGAAATAAGCCGACTGCTGGTACTTGGTATGATTTTCAGAACCTGTACCACCGCAGCAGGTGCTCTGAGGAGTCTCGTTGCCGAACGGCTTGGTGGCATTCAGACCTACTGCATACTGATAGCAGGTTTGATACTGGTCCGGATTGAGCGAACCGATAATCTGATTATACAGCGTGCGCTCGATATAGTCGAGATACTGTGCATTATCAGGGTTATAACAGTTCAGATCCTTGCTCAGTTTGACGAGGTTATATGCGCAGCAGGTTTCGTTGATGTCCGGATAAGCCTCAGATTCGCCTTCCTGCAGTCCATTGGTTGCCATACTCAGTATCTGGGTATATGGCTGGCGGAACATCTCTCCGTTGCCAACACCACCCATCGCATACATATATCTGCCCTGCACCAGACTCCAGAAGTTCTGTGCCAGATTGTAATAATATGGCTTCTGATTGCTTTTGTAACTGCGCAGCGCTCCGATAATCATCGGAATATGCTGATTAGCATGCCGGGTGCGGATATCATCGATGTTCTTACTCAGCGGATCATAGAACTTAGGTGCGTCGAAACAGTTGGCTGCCTCGAGGAGCTTTGCCTTTTCATCCGGATTGGAAACCATCTCGGAAAGTCGGGAGAGCGATTCGCTCATACCTCCCACCTCACCGGCGATGTACATGTCCCACATCTCGTAGCGGTTGCCCGGCTTGGCTCTGCGCTCATCCTGGGTGCCGTCCTGCTTTACGTAAGTGCGGTAGTGCATACGGTTCCATACCCAGAGTCCCATATCCTTGGCGATGAGGAGTGCCTTGTCGCAGATTTCCTTATCATCAAAGTAGGTAGCGATGTCTATCAGACCGGCAAGTTGCTTGTGTACGCTGTAATAAGGTGCCCAAACCCAATCGGAGTTGTTGTAGGCACGATACATTTCTATCAGGGCGCAATGCTGAGCCGGAATGGCGTTGATGTAGCCGTAACCATACAGTTCAGGGTGCTTCTTATACTCATCAAAAGCAGCCCAGGTGCCCTTCATCTCTCTGAGTTCTGCCTCAGGAGCGAAATCACGAGCCTCCCAGTTGCGCTTCAGGTCCTTATTATATACAAAGGTGCGCTCCTGACATTCTCTGAGCTCGTTCACCATTCGGGTGATGTTCTTGCGAAGGATGGCTTTCTGCTCTGGGTTAGTTGCCACGGCGTATGCCTGTGCGATAGCCGACATATAGTGGCCTGATCCATGCCCCTTGAGTTTGGTATCAGGCGAATCCCAGCCATCACTCTTGGTATAGCCCTCGGTACTGAGTCCGTAGGTATCGCGATAATTGTAGAGTTGCTGGGTAACATCCCAGGAACAGATCTCGCGGATAGCCTCATCGCGGTTGTGGGTGAGTCGGTTGTCACCATCTATGCTCACATCAGCGAGTGAGAAGGTATGAGCCACTTCCTTTTCTGGAGTCTGATAGCCTTCAGCCACCACCTTGATTTGTGCCTTGACAGGATAACCATTGTCGGTAGTCTCATCACCAATCACAAAACCACCTATCTCATATTGGCTCCCGGCAGGATGTTTCTGCGCATCAGCCTCAGCCTGCTCATCAGCAAGCGGAGCGTTAGCCCAGCGCACCTGGCGATACTCTGAATAACCATCAGAATAGGTTACCCATACGAGATTAGGAAGTCGGGGAACTGTGCCCACCGGACAATCTACTGATATTGCCTCCACCTTAGAGATGGTGCGATAAACAGTGGCTGCCGTTGTCATGGATGGCAAACTGGCTACACCTATCAATAATGTAAACTGCTTTAAATCCATATCTTCTAGGTTTATTATTGTTTCATTTATTTTTCTGGCTGCAAAATAACAGAAAAAATCAACGAAGTCCTAAAATTATCGTACATAAAGATACAATTATCGTCTAACAGGATACTTGTGATACGATATTTTCATCATTTTGGACTTTCTTTGCATTACATAAACAATTCTATTCGTAAATTTGCAGCAGAAATAAAAACTTGTGGTAATCCGATAATACAGGCATTGCCACCAAGCAAACAACAAAACGGACAAAACAACAATAAACCTAGAAAGTTATGGTTAAGAAACTCTTTTTCATCGCCACCTTATTATATATAGGGGCAACAGTATCGGCAGAGAACTATCTGGTGAAATCACCAGATGGTAAAATCGTAGCAGAACTCAACACCAACAAGTCTCTCTCTCTTCAATTTAGATACAATGGCTCCATTCTTTTACAGGAGTCTTCAATAGGTGTAACGCTGAACGATGGAACGGACATGGGTAAGAATCCGAAGGTAGCAAGTCACAAGCTTAGCAACCATAAGGAAACCATCCATGCGCCATTCTATCGTCAGCAAAACTTTGAAACAGCTTATCAGGAACTGAATCTGAAACTGAAGAATGGTTTCGGCATCATCCTGAGAGCTTACGATGAGGGAGTGGCTTACCGATTCTATACCCAGCGAAAAGGCAAGATCATCATCCTGAATGAAACCGCCGCCTACCAGTTTGGCAAGGACAAGAAGGCATGGTTGCCATACACTACGACACCAGAAAAGCCTTTTGCCATGGCTTTCCAGAATATCTATCATGAAACACGGCTTGATACCGCTAAACAGGATTTGGCTTTTCTCCCGGCAACCATAGATTGCGGAAAGGCGAAAGTCACTATCCTGGAGAGCGACCTGGAGAAGTATCCGGGCATGTGGCTGAAGGCTAACAGCAGCGAACAAGATAAAGAGAAGGGAATCCTGAGAGCCGCCTTTGCTCCCTACCCTAAGGAGATGGCTTACTACCCTTGGCGACACATGAGCCACGTAAAGAGCACCTGCGATTATATCGCAACCAGCACCGGCAAGCGCAATTATCCTTGGCGCATCTTCGCCATCACAGAGCACGATACCCAGATGCCAACCAACAATCTGGTGTACGCCCTGGCTGCTCCCAACAAGATAGGCGATACTTCCTGGATCAAACCGGGCAAGGTGGCTTGGGACTGGTGGAACGACTGGAATCTGAAAGGTGTGGATTTCAAGGCAGGCATCAACTTCGATACTTACAAATATTACATAGATTTTGCTCATAATCACGATTTGGAATACATCATCCTTGATGAAGGATGGTACAACTCGAAAGAGGGAAGCATTCTGAAACCAATAGACAATATCCAGTTGCCTAAGCTCATAGAATATGGTAAGAGCAAGGGCGTGGATATCGTACTCTGGGCAGTCTTCAACGTGATGGACGAGAACCTGGAAACCATCTGCAAGACCTATGCCGATATGGGCATCAAGGGATTCAAGGTGGATTTTATGGACCGCGACGACCAGACCGCCATCGAAATGGTGGAACGCCTGGCTGCCTGCACAGCCAAGCATCATCTTATCCTCGACCTGCATGGCATCTACAAGCCACACGGCCTGAACCGCACCTATCCTAACATCCTCAACTACGAGAGTGTCTTCGGTATGGAAGAATGCCGCTGGACGGAAGCTAAGAATGACATGCCGCTCTACGATGTCACCTTCCCATACATCCGAATGATGGCAGGACAGGTGGATTTCACACCGGGAGCGATGAGAAACGGAACCCGCGACAACTGGAAGGCAATCTACACCAAACCGATTTCGATGGGTACCCGATGCCACCAGGCTGCCTGCTACATCGTACAGGACAGTCCGTTTACGATGCTCGCCGACACTCCTACCAACTATGAGGCGGATGAGCCATACACCCGATACATTGCTTCATTGCCTGTAGTTTTCGACAAGACCATCGTGCCACAAGGCGAAATCGGAAAGTATATCGTTACCGCCAGAAAGAAGGGCAACGACTGGTATGTTGGCGGTCAGAGCAACTGGGATGAGCGCACGCTCACCCTGAAGTTTGATTTCCTCGCGGATGGAGATTACGAAGCAATCGTATTGAAGGATGGCATCAATGCCAACCACGATGCCGAGGATTACAAGATAGAGAAATCTGTCATCAATCAGAAATCGGAAATGAAGATTCATCTTGCTTCGGGCGGTGGATTCGTCATCAAGGTTATCAAGAAATAAAAAGCATTTAGAAAAAAAGAAGTTCATATGGTTAGTAAAAATATAATTGTAACACTATTCGTAACAGCAGCTGCGGCAGCGCCTGAGACAGGTGCTGCCCAGAAAGCTGCTTACAACACTCCGGGAGCAGGCAACCCTATCCTGCCTGGCTATTTTGCCGACCCAACCATCAAGAAGTTTGGTGACACCTATTATATATATGCTACTACCGATGGTAGCGGAGCCGGTTTCGGACCGGCACAGCTCTGGTGCAGCAAGGATTTCAAGAACTGGACCCTGATGCCGATGAACTGGCCGGACAGCCACTGGATCTGGGCACCGGATGTAATGCAGAACGAAGCCGACGGCAAGTATTACTATCTCTACTGCCAGCCTTGCAAGCTCCATCTGGGTGTGGGCGATACACCTCGCGGTCCTTGGAAAAATGTGCTGGGCGAGAGCGAAGCCGTGCTCGTACCGGATAGATTCGTAAAGAATGCCATCACCCTGGATGGTCAGACCTTCCGAGATGATGATGGTTCGGTCTATATGTATTGGGGCACCTGGGGCATCTACAAAGGCTTCGGTTGCGGAGCAGGTAAGCTGAATCCTGACATGAAATCATTCAGCGAAACCAAGCTCATCCCGAATACCGAGGTTACTCACTTCTTCGAGGCTCCATTCGTCTTCAAGCGCAACGGCATCTACTACTTCCTCTACTCCTGCGAGCATTGCGAGGATGCCAGCTACCGTGTGGATTACGCCACAGCCAAGAGTCCACTTGGTCCTTATACCTACCACGGAACTATCCTCAAGACCAATGCCGATGGAACCGTTCACGGTCCGGGACACAACAGCGTGCTGCAGGAAGGCGACAACTACTACATCGTATATCATCGCCACGACAATCCGCATTCCAATCGTGGATTCCATCGTCAGGTGGCAATCGACAAACTCGAATTCAATGCAGACGGTACCATCAAGGAGGTCATTCCAACCCACGAAGGTCTCGATCTGAAACCGGAGATGAAGGTAGCAAAGAACCTCGCCTTCGGAGCCAAGGTTACAGCTTCCTCTTATTACGACAACGATTTCCGTCCGGAATATGCCGTAGATGACAACAACGGCACACTCTGGCGCCCTCGCACCACCGGACCGGCTTGGATTCAGATTGACCTGGGCAAGAAGCAGAACATCAAGAGCATCTGGACTCAGTTTGAATACGGAACACAGTTCTATCAGTATCTCATCGAGACATCGAATGATGGCAAGCACTGGCAGACCTTCTCCGACAAGCGACAGAACCGTCTGGCTGGTTCGCCAATGGTAGATTTCGGAAATGCCAAGGCACAGTACATCCGTCTCACCTATACCGGCGGACAGAAGAACGGTTTCGGTGGTGCCATCTGGAACATCAAGGTTTACGGTTCCGTAGAAGATTCTGCCCCACAGCAGTGGCTCGGTCTGACAGCAGCTGATTTCGATGGCACTAACTGGCATAACAACGAAGGAATGCTCGCCGGCAAGTTCTCACTCCTTCAGGGCACCGCCCTCAGAGAGCGTATGGCTGGCAAAGATGCCGTTACCCTGCAACCGGGCGCCCAGCTTGTGATGACTCATCCGCAGCTCGGCAAGACACGCAAGCATACCCTCACCGCCCAGGCTTTCGACAACGGAAGCTGGCATCAGATAGATGAAAACGATCCTCGTCTGAATCTTTCTGAAGGAAAACTGGAAATCCGTGCAGGCGAAAAGCAATTTACCCTCACCAATCTCCGTTATTATAACTGGGAACAGGAGGCTGCAGAAAAGGCTTTCGATGCCCAGAGCAACATCGTGCGTGAGGCAGTAGCCGACAAGAACAGTCAGGGACTGGTGGTAGATATCAGCGCTGACTACTACAACGAGGGCGATACCGTGCCTTACATCAAGAACGGCAGTCCGCTGGATGTTCACCTCAAGGGCGAGTTTGAGACGCAACACGATACAGCAGCCATCATCAAGACCATAGAGGGCAAGAAGGCATTCACCTTTACCGGCAAGGAGAGTTACAGAAGCAACTTCATGCTCCCAGCCACTATCCGCGACAACGCTCCATATACCATCGAGGCATGGATTCTGAATCCGGAGATTGCCGAGAATGAATGCGTAGCCGATTTCACCTCTTCTCACGATGAACTGGAAAAGCTGATGCTGGTAAACGGCACCGAACCACGCTGCGGTGTGATGAACCATTACGGATGGTATGAGGATGCCGGCTACAAGGAGATGAAGACCCTGGAAGGCAAGTGGCAGCACGTATATGTCTGCTTCGATGGCAGAATCGAGAGCATCTACATCAACGACAAGCTCATCAGCCAGAAGGATATCCAGCTCCTCGTCAAGCCATCGCAGTTTATGCTTTTGGGCAAGAATGCCGAAGAGGCATGGCCTTTCTCGGGCTATCTGCACTCATTGAAACTCTGGGATGAATACATTCCTTACAAAAAATAAACAAAATAAACTAGCAATACATGAAAAAGATTTTGATGACATCAGCCTTGGCAGCATTGGCATTGATGCCTGCCTCGGCACAAAAGGTAAACAAGAGCTTGGGTGGTTATCCTATCACTCCGGTGCCTTTCACATCAGTAAAGGTTTGGAACAATACGTTCTGGGGACAGCGTATCGAAACCTCTCGCAAGGTGACTATACCTTTGGCTTTCAGCAAATGCGAGTCGGAGGGAAGATACAAGAACTTTGAGCGCGCTGCTCATCCAAGCGACACCTATGATGTGGGCAAACTGATGCCCTACAGCTTCGACGACACCGACCCATACAAAACGATTGAAGGTGCCAGCTACGTGCTGCAAACTTATCCAGACAAGAAACTCAAGGCGTATATCGATAGCGTGCTCGATATCATTGCTCCGGCTCAGGAAGCTGACGGATATCTCTATACCGCCCGTACACAGAATCCGAAGCATCCTCATTTCTGGGCTGGCGACAAGCGCTGGAGCATGGAGGAGGATCTGAGCCACGAACTTTACAACCTTGGACACATGGTAGAAGGTGCCGTAGCTCACTGGCAGGCTACTGGCAGCCGCAAGTTCCTCGATATCGCCATCCGCTATGCCGACTGCGTGGTTCGCGAGGTAGGTCCTAATCCAGGACAGGCTTGCGTAGTACCGGGACATCAGATTGCCGAAATGGCACTCTGTAAGCTCTATCTCGCTACCGGCAACAAGAAATATCTCGACGAGGCAAAGTTCTTCCTCGACTATCGCGGTAAGACAAAAATTCAAACAGAATATTCACAGAGCCACAAACCTGTATTGGAGCAGGATGAGGCTGTAGGCCATGCCGTACGTGCCACCTATATGTATGCAGGTATGGCAGATGTAGCAGCCCTCACCGGTGATACTGCCTATATCCACGCCATCGACCGTATCTGGGACAACATCGTGAGCAAGAAGCTCTACATCACCGGAGGAATCGGAGCCACCAACAACGGCGAGGCTTTCGGCATGAACTACGAGCTGCCTAATATGAGCGCCTACTGCGAAACCTGCGCAGCTATCGGCAATGTTTATGTCAACTACCGTCTCTTCCTCCTCCATGGCGAAAGCAAATATTACGATGTTTTGGAGCGCACTCTCTACAATGGTCTCATCAGTGGTGTGAGCATGGACGGCGGCGGCTTCTTCTACCCTAACCCATTGGAGAGCATGGGTCAGCACCAGCGTCAGGCTTGGTTCGGCTGTGCCTGCTGCCCTAGCAACATCTGCCGCTTCCTGCCATCCCTCCCGGGCTATGTATATGCCGTAAAGGACAAGAATGTATATGTCAACCTCTTTCTCAGCAACTCTTCTTCTCTGAAAGTAGCCGGCAAGAAGGTTTCCCTGAGTCAGGATACACAGTACCCTTGGAACGGCGACATCGCCATCAAGGTGGATGACAACAAGGCAGGTCAGTTTGGTATGAAGATCCGCATCCCTGGATGGGTAAAGGGTCAGCCAGTACCATCAGACCTTTACTACTACAGTGACGGCAAGCGTCTGGGCTATACCATCACCGTAAACGGAAAGAAGGTAGAGGCTAAGGTAACAGAGGATGGCTATTATACCATCAACCGCAAGTGGAAGAAGGGTGATGTGGTTCGCGTTCACTTCGATATGGAGGCGCGCACCGTACGTGCCAACAATAAGGTAGAGGCAGACCGTGGCTGCATCAGCATCGAGCGTGGTCCTATCGTATATTGCGCAGAGTGGCCAGACAACCAGGGCTTCGATATCATGAGCATTCTGGAGAACCGCGAACCTCAGTTCGCTGAGGGCAAGCTCTCGTACGATGGTTTCATCGACCCTAAATATAAGAATGTACTGACACTCTACAAGGGTCAGAACATGGAGACCTTGACCGAGAATGTGCAGACCCTCGCCTACGACAAGAGCGGCAAGCTGAGCACTAAGGACCAGACCCTGACTCTCATCCCATACTTCGCCTGGGCTCATCGTGGCAACGGCAACATGAAGGTATGGTTGCCACAGGATGTCAAGGCAGCAAAGCCATCAGCTCCTGCAACTCTCGCTGCACAGGCTAAGGTAGAATTCTCTTCTCCAGTGCCAGCAAAGAGCAGCATCACCGACGGACTGGTTCCAGCAGATGAGAACGACCGTTCTATCCCATATATCCACTGGTGGCCTAAGAAGAACACCACAGAGTGGATTACCTACACCTTCCCAGAGAGCAAGGAGATCAAGACCAGCACCGTATATTGGTACGACGACCAGCCATGGGGCGGTTGCAAGGTGCCAGACAGCTGGAAGCTCTACTATCAGGACGAGGCAGGCAACTGGAAGGAAGTTCCAGGAGCCGATGCTTATCCATGCAAGCGTGGTGTAGCCTGCATCGTGAATTTCGACCCAGTGAAGACCAAGGCAGTTAAACTCGAGCTGAAGCAGCCAGAAACTCTGTCCTGCGGTTTGTTTGAGTGGAGCGTGAAGTAATAAGATTTATTTGGCTCTTCGCAATTTTTGGTGCATAATGCCCAACTGCAGAATTCTTTAAGAA
>ERZ840407.36-NODE-36-length-124074-cov-9.178940_pt1 | contig 124074 bp, 93 predicted proteins | sample MGYA00519877_ERZ840407 | MGnify/ENA primary metagenome ERZ840407 (study PRJEB31850, sample SAMEA3708875) | human gut metagenome | biome: human gut; feature: human-associated habitat; material: faeces | place: China | collected 2014 ...
TCCGTACATGTACGGATGAATGTGGGAGGTGTTCGGATAAAGTCGATAATCAAGGGCATAAAGTGATGGTTTGCGCACGTCAGCGTGGTATTCTAGACATACGCAAATTCGTATAAGTTGGAGGTAGCATGTTCTCAATCGGTCAACACGTCATTCATCCGGGCCAGGGCGTCTGCACCGTCGTCGGTTTTAGGGACGACACGCCGCAGCCCATGTTGCTGCTCGAGACCAAGCAGGGGCATGCGCAGACGATTCTCATGTACCCCGTGGCGCAGGCCGACCGTCTACATGCCGCCATCTCTCAACAGGATGCCGAGCACCTGCTGAGCCACTACGACGAGCTGGAATGCGACGCCTTTACCGAGCGCAACAGCTCGCTTGAGGAAACGCACTTTAAGCAGCAGCTTAAGCTAGGTGCACCCGAGACAGTCCGTGTGGCAAAAACCATGATGCACCGCATTCGCCAGGCCGAGGAAGCTGATAAAAAGCCCAGCTCCTACTACATGCGCGTACTCAAGGAGGCCAAGCGTCGTTCCATCGAGGAGTTCGCCGTGGCCTTGGGCGTCACCGAGGAGGACGCCGAAGCTCGCCTAGCCCAAGCCGCCCTCAACTAACCCATCCGCGCCAAAAACCACCACAAAGGGGACAGGCACCTTTGTGGTGGTTTTCTTGTTCCAGTAGTATTCATTCTTAGCGATACCCACGAGCACAAGGAGTCTCTTATGGCAGAGCCGCTTACCGCCGGAATCACCCGCGACCGCGCATTCGAACTGCTCAACGAGCACAACAAGGACCCGTTCCACATCACCCATGGCGAGACGGTCGAGGGCACCATGCGCTACTTTGCGCGCGAGTTCGACCCCGAGAACGAGGAGTTTTGGGGCATCGTCGGCCTGCTGCACGACCTGGATTGGGAGGAGCATGAGGATGACCCCATGAACCACACCATCTATGCGGCCGAGATCCTCGAGGACGAGGGCGCATCGCCCGAGCTCATCCGCGCAATTCAGACGCATACGTCCGACTTCAACTCTTCGCTGCCCAAGCCCGAGCTGCAGATGGAGAAGATCCTGTTTGCCTGCGACGAACTCACCGGTCTAATCGGTGCTGCCGTGATCATGCGTCCGAGCAAAAGCGTCATGGACTTTACGACCAAGTCGCTCAAGAAAAAGTTCAAGGATAAGCGCTTTGCCGCCGGCTGCTCACGCGACGTGATTTCGCAGGGCGCCGAGATGCTGGGCTGGGAGCTTCCCGAGCTCTTCGACCGTACCATCGCGGCCATGCAATCCTTCGCGCCCGATCGCGATACCTTCCAGGCCTAACCGCCCACGCCACCTAAAACCACCACAAAGGAGACAGGCGCCTTTGTGGTGGTTTTTCGTTTGCAACAGGTTTAGGGACGGACCTGGCCGGTGCCGCGGAGCTTGTATTTGTAGGTAGTGAGGGCCTCGGCGGCAAAGGGGCCGCGGGCGTGGAGCTTTTGGGTCGAGATGCCGATCTCGGCGCCCAGGCCAAACTCGCCGCCGTCGGTGAAGCGCGTGCTGGCGTTGGCATACACGGCCGAGGCATCGACCGCGTCCAGGAAGCGCTCGCAGGCATCCTCGTCCTCGGCAACGATGGCCTCGGAGTGCATGGTGCCGTAGCGGTTGATGTGCGCGATGGCTTCGTCCTCGTTCGCCACGACCTTCACGCTCATCTCGAGCGCCAGATACTCGCGGCCCCAGTCCTCCTCAGTCGCGGCTACATAGTCGTCGCCCTCGGCAAGCCCGGCGGCAGCGCATGCGGCGCACGTGGCCTCGTCGCCGTGAATCAGCACGCCGTGGTCGTGCAGCACGGCAACGACCGCCGGCAAAAACGAATCCGCCACGGCACGGTCGACCAGCAGCGACTCGGCGGCATTGCACACGCCCACGCGCTGCGTCTTAGCGTTGACGATAATGTTGAGCGCCTTGTCAAAATCGGCGGATTCATGCACGTAGATGTGGCAGTTGCCTGTGCCCGTCTCGATCACCGGCACAAGCGACTCGCGCACGCAGCGCTGGATCAAGCCCGCACCGCCACGCGGAATGAGCACATCGACAATACCGCGGAGCTTCATGAGCTCGCCGGTGGCCTCGCGGTCGGTGGACTCGATCATCGAGATAGCTTCGCGTGGAAAGCCCTGGGCCTCAAGCGCATCGGCCAGCAGTTCGGCAATCATGGCGCACGAGTGATAGGCCAGCGAACCGCCGCGCAGGATGCAGGCGTTGCCGGTGCGGATGCAGATGCCCGCGGCATCGGCCGTCACGTTGGGGCGCGCCTCGTAGACCATGGCAACCAGGCCCAGCGGCACACTCACGCGCGTAAGGTCCACGCCACTCGCAAGCACACGGTGATCGAGCACGCGGCCCACGGGATCGGGCAGCTCGGCGAGCTTCTCCAGGCCGGCGGCCATGCCCTCGACGCGCTCGGGCGTCAGCAGCAGACGATCGAGCAATCCGACCGAGGTGCCCGCATCACGCGCAGCGGACATATCGAGCTCGTTGGCGGCGACGATGGAGTCGATACCGTTGCGCAGTGCTGCGGCCATGGCGCGCACGGCCTCCTGGCGCTGCTCGTCGCTCGCCGTGGCAAGCGAGGCCGACGCTGCCTTAGCGGCAACGGCAAGATCGTGGACATACGTGGCTATATCGACCGACATGGACGGCCCTTTCTCCTAGAAGTTTGCAACCATGGTAGCCGATTTGCGCATGGCCTCGCCCGCGGCGGTAGAATTGGTCAACCCGAAACACCGCAACGAACGGAAGACTCACATGGCCCTCGTTACTTCGTACCACGTCCCCGGCCTGTATGTCGAGGACCACAGCATCGACGTCCCCCTCGACTGGCGCGGCCTGGAGCCAATGCTCCTGGCCGTCGGCAGCACCATGCGCCGCGGCGCTATGCCGGCACCAATCGCCGGCGCGCCCGAGAGCATCAAGCTCTTCTACCGCGTGGTTTGCGCGCCCGACCGCATCAACGACGATCTGCCGCTGCTCCTGTTTTTGCAGGGCGGCCCCGGCGGCGAGAGCCCGCGTCCGCTGTCGCCCACGAGCGACGGCTGGATCGAGGAGGCCGTCAAGCACTTCCGCGTGGTCCTGCCCGACCAGCGCGGCACCGGACGCAGCAGCTGTGTTGACGGTCGCACCATCGCGGCGCTGGGTGATCGCGCGACGGCCGTCGGCGCCGATGCCGCCCGCTCGCAGGCGGACTTCCTCAAGCGTCACCTCGCCAGCTCCATCGTGCGCGATTTTGAATACCTGCGCCTGGTGGGCTTTGGCGGCAAGCCCTGGGTCACGCTCGGCCAGAGCTATGGCGGCTTTTTGACGCTGAGCTATCTGTCGCTCTTCCCCGAGGGCGTGGCGGCAAGCTTTACCTGTGGTGGCATTCCGCACGTGCCGGCGAGCGCCAGCGAGGTCTACACGCACACCTTCCCGCGCATGGCCGCCAAGACGCAGCAGTATTACGACCGCTACCCCGCTGACGTCGAGCGCGTGGCAGCCCTGGCCGATGCGCTCGAGGCTCAGAAGCCCGTGCTGCCCGACGGCTCGCCGATGACGGTCGAGCGCCTGCAGCTCATGGGCAGCGACTTTGGCATGAAGCCGAGCTTTGAACGCATGCATTGGATTATCGATCATGCTTTTGTTGACGGTGACGGCACGCTGACCTGCGGTGCCTCGGTATCTGACAGCTTTTTGATGCGCGCCTTCGAGCGCACCAACACGCGCACGAATCCGCTGTACTGGACGCTGCAGGAGTTCATCTACGCCGATGGCGACACCATGCCAATTCGCTGGGCCGCAGCCGAAGAAAAGGCCCATCGTGCCGAGTTCGACACGCTCGCGCGCCCGCTCATGTTTACCGGCGAGGCCATGTTCCCGTGGATGTTTGAGCAGATGCCCGAGCTCAAGCCCTTCAAGCCGGCGATGGATCTGCTGATGGAAGACACAAGCTGGGACAAGATCTACGACCCGCAGCGCCTGGCGTGCAACGAGGTGCCCCTGCAGGCCGCGGTGTACTTCGATGACATGTACGTGGACTCGGGCATGCAGCTCGATACGCTCGGCCGCGTGGGCAACTCGCATGCCTGGGTGACCAACGAGTTCGAGCACGACGGCTTGCACGGCAGCGTGGTGTTCAAGCACCTCTTCGACGAAGCCCTCAACCGCGGAGACCTGCGCCAGATCTTCTAGCAAAGGAGTGTCCCCGTCTGCCGGCACAATAGGAACGTCCCCAAGTGCCGGCAACGACAATGCCGCTGGTAGAGGACAGAAAGCGAAAACGCCCCTAAGCGAGCAAGGTGACGTGAAAGAGGAGGGCATTGACCTTTTGGTCATGCCCGACGATTGAACGTCAGATTGCCGCTTAGGGGCGTTTGCAGCGTCAATTGGTTAGGCGAACACTATCAAGTTGTCCCTATGGATCGCGGGCTTCTCGGCCAGGTCTGCGAGCAGGCGGTTGCCGGCAATCTGGTCTTGGCGGCGGCCGGCAGCAAGCTCCAGCACGTCCGAATCGGCCTCGGCGATACCGCGGGCGACAACCATGCCGCTCGGGTCGCATACGTCGAGCACATCGCCCTCAGCAAACGCGCCATCGACCTCGCGAATACCAACCGCAAGCAAGGAAGAACCACGGCTGACCAGCGCCTTCGCGGCACCATCATCGACCGTCACCGAGCCATGCGCCTTGTCACCCAGCGCGATCCACAGCTTGCGAGGCGCAATATCCAGGCGCTCCGCCGGCGGATCGAACAGCGTGCCCACGCTCTCGCCGCGGGCCAGGCGCACAAGTGCATCGGGCTCCTCGCCCGAGCAAATCACGCTCTGAATGCCCGCCGTCATGAGAATGCGGCTCGCGCGAATCTTGGTAATCATGCCGCCCGTGCCAACCGATGTGGAAGAATCGCCCGCCGAGGCGATGATCTTGGCATCGATCTTATGCACAACCGGGACGAACTCGGCCGTGGGGTCCTCGTGCGGATTGGCGGTGTAGAGGCCATCGATGTCCGAGAGCGTCACGCACAGATCGGCGGAAACCAGACAGCTCACAAGCGCCGCCAGCGTGTCGTTGTCGCCAAACTTGATCTCGTCGACGGTAACGGTATCGTTCTCGTTGACAACAGGCACCACGCCAAGCTCCACCAGGCGCAGCAGGGCGTCGCGTGCGTGCAGGTAGGACGTGCGGCGGGCCGTATCGTGGCGCGTGAGTAGCACGAGCGAGGTGAGCAGATCCCGTGCATGGAACTCCTCGTCGTAGGCCGACGAGATGATGCACTGACCAGCCGAGGCGCACGCCTGCAGGCTCGGCAGGTCGCCGACCGGCTTGTGGTCGAAGCCCAGCACGGGATAGCCACAGGCGATAGCGCCCGAGCTCACCACGACCAGGCGCCAGCCAAGCTCGCGCAGCGCTGCGGCCTGATCGGCAAGCCCGCCGATAAAGGCGCGGTTGACCTTGCCGTCGGCGCCCACCACCGTAGACGAACCGATCTTTACCACCATCGTTTTATAAGAAGTCGTCATACGTCAAACCAATCGAATGTTCAGCGAACGGGCGAACGGGCCGAGCGAGAAAATAATCCGTGTTCCTCCGTCCCCTTCGGATTATTTTGCCCAGGGGAAGGCCGAAGCCGCGGCCATGTTCTTGCGCACGAGCTCGTCGCGCACCTGAGCCAGGCCCTGTTCCATGCCCACCACATAGGTCTGCGGGTACAGGAAGCGCTTGAAAGCTGCGTCCAGATGATCGAGTGCCCAAGCACAGCGCTCGCGCGCGTCCTGGATGCTCTCACGCGGAGCCACCGCGCTGCCATCGCGCACGATCGGCACCAGCAGCTCGCGATACTCAAGTTCGGACACGTCGGTCACCAGGGCGGCATCATTCACGGCCACGAGGGTATTGCCGCGCGCGGCGCCCTCCCCCGCCAGATGGTCCTCGTCGTAGATCATGTCGCAGACCGGGCCGCCAAAGCCGTCGTAATAACGGCGCACGCGTTGCACACCCGGGATCGTGCGCTTGTAGGGCTGCTCGGAGAGCTTGACCACCGGCGTCCATGGATCTGCCTCGCTCGCACGGCGGGCGGAAAGCTTGTACACGCCGCCCAGCGCCGGCTGGTCATAGCAGGTCGCAAGCTTGGTACCCACGCCAAAGCTATCGATGGGCGCGCCCTGGTCGAGCAGCGACTGAATCGTGTACTCATCCAGATCGTTAGAAACCGAGATCCCCACATAGGGCAGGCCCTCGGCATCAAAACGGCCGCGCACATACTTGGAGAGCTTGGCGAGGTCGCCGGAGTCGATGCGAATAGCCGACAGACGCTCGCCCACCGCCTCCATCTCCTTGGCAACCGTAATGGCATGCTCGCAGCCCTCACGTACGTCGTAGGTGTCGATGAGCAGCGTGCAGTTCTTGGGACTCGACTTAGCAAAAGCCCGGAATGCCTCGAGCTCGGAATCGAAGCTCATCACCCAGCTGTGCGCATGAGTGCCAAAGACGGGAATACCGTAGCGGCGGCCGGCGAGCACATTGGATGTAGAGGAGCAGCCGGCAACGTAGCTCGCGCGCGCGACGGCCAGCCCGCCATCGGGACCCTGGGCGCGGCGCAGGCCAAACTCGGCAACGGGACGGCCGTCCGCCGCCAGCACCACGCGCGCCGTCTTGGTAGCGACAAGCGTCTGGAAGCCGACAATGTTGAGCAACGCCGTTTCGAGCAGCTGGCACTCCAGCGCGGGGCCGGTGACGCGCACCATGGGCTCGCGCGGAAAGACGAGCTCGCCCTCGGGCACGGCGTCAATGTTCACATGCGCGCGGAAGTTGCGCAGGTAGTCGAGGAATGCGGGCTTAAACATCGAGCCGCCGGCCGGAGCCTGGAGCGAAGCTAGATAGTCGATGTCCTCGGGCGTAAAGCGCAGGTTCTCGACAAGCTCGGGCAGCTCGGCGGTGCCGCACATGACGGCATACGCGCTGCCGAAGGGATGGTCGCGGTAAAACGCCGTAAAGCAACCCTGCTCATTGGCCTTGCCGCTCTCCCACAGGCCCTGGGCCATAGTGAGTTCGTACAGATCAGTGAGCATTGCAATGTCGGTGGGATGCGAGATGTCGGTCAAAGCCATGGGGCGACCTTTCGGATGCGTTGTGCAGAGGTTGAGGGTTGGCGAGGCGGGCGTGCGGGCATGGAGCCCAGCGCGAATGGGCTAGAGCAGGCCCATGCTGGTCAGGATCGTGTAGCCCATAAAGATGACAAACGCGATGAGGGCAAGGACAATGATGATTTTTTGAGCCGGCGCCATACCGGGGATCTCGTTCTCACCCGCAGGCTCCTTGGAGGTAACCATGCGCTGGGCAAAGCTCATCTCGTCACGGCTCGGCTTGGGATCGACGGACTTGGGACGAGCGGCCTTTTTAGGCTGAAGTTTGGGCGCGGCAGGTGCAGGCTTCGCAGCAGCGGGCTTGGGTGCGGGCGCGGGCTTGGGCGCGGGGGCGACGTTCGCGGCGGCCTCCTCGGCCTTCTCGCGCTCGGCACGCAGGGCGGTCAGCTCCTCACGCTCGCGGCGTGCCTCTTCCTGGGCCTCGCGACGAGCTTTCTCGGCGCGGAGCTCTTCCAACTCGGCGCGTTCCTCGGCAGACAGTGGTTGGGACTCAAGCTCGGCCATGGTACAGCCCTTTCTTTTAAAAAAAGCCGCCGACACAATGTCAGCGGCTTATCAAATCCAAGGGTGGAGACGAAGGGAGTCGAACCCTCGGCCTCTGCCATGCGACGGCAGCGCTCTCCCAACTGAGCTACGTCCCCAGGACAAGTTGATATTTTACCTACGGCTCGCCAACTGTCAACGCCCAATACCCAGTCTTTTTGGGACGCGGCTTTTTTGACTACTTTTCGAACGTCCGAGCCACCCCGATGATTTTTCTGGGACAGGGATTAAAAATCATCGGCGAATGCGTTACTTTGTGCTGGTAAGGACGCCGGTGGTATCGAAGGCTGGGGTGAAGCTCTCGTCTACCGCGCCGCCCTCTTGCCAGAACATCGTCGTAAAGCCCAGGTCGTCGGCATGGTCGAGCACCTGCTCATACTCCTCGCGCGTCACGGCGCGCGCCAGGTCGCCGCCTTGTTCGCGCATGAGCGCATTGGGCGTGTACTGGTTCATGACCGAGATCGGCACGTCGCCCACCGTCTGCCACACAAGGTCTAGCACGCGGCACGAGTCATCCGCATGCCCCGGCAGCACCAGGTGGCGCACGATCATGCCGCGCTTCATGAGCCCATTCTCGTCCACTAGCTCTCCCCCGCGGCGCTCGATCTCGCGTGCCATCTGCGCTAAGCCCGACACGGCCACACGCGGGTAGTCCTTAATGTGGGAGAGCGACTGCGCAAGCCCGGCATCGGCATATTTAAAGTCCGTAAGCCACACGTCGACCAGGTCGCCCAGCGCCGCCACGGCACTCGCGCGCTCGTAACCACTCGTGTTGTAGACAATTGGGATGACCAACCCGCGCGTCCGTGCCGCGGCAATCGCGGCAGGCAACAGGTGCGCATAGTGCGTCGCCGTCACCAGGTTGATGTTATTGGCGCTCTGGTCCTGCAGCTCCAGCATAATCTCGACCAAACGCTCGGGCGAAATCTCAAGACCGAAATTGCCCGTCGAGATCTCGTGGTTTTGGCAGTAGATACATTTGAGCGAACAGCCGCTAAAGAAAATCGTACCCGAGCCGGCCTCGCCCGAAATGGGCGGCTCCTCCCACATATGGAGCGCCGCGCGGGCGACCTTAAGCGTGTTGTCGGCGCCGCACACGCCACGCGCGCCCTCGTCGCGCGCCGCACCGCAACGGCGCGGACACAAATGGCAGGCGGGCGAAAAAAGTTCGGTCAACGACGTCGGCATAAAAACATGCTCCAAAACAATGATTCAGCAGCTCAAACGTAAAGGGACCAACCGCACAGACGGCTCGAGCCCAAGGCGCCGTAATCGTCCGACACGATTTTTATAATGTCAAGACTGGAATCGACAAAGTGCCGCTTTATGATGTAGGTATTCCGCCCCCCGCGGAGCAACTGGGTGAACCGTCGCGTTTATTTAGGGAGCCCACACAGTCGTACCTAGTACAGGTATCCTTCGTTGTTAAGGACGCTGGAACAGTCGATGAGGGCACCCACCTGTTTTAGGTGGGTTCATTTTCGTAACGTGGGGGGTGGTTTTCATTTGCCGAAAACCACCATTACAGCCCATATGGATCCCCGCCGGTATCCCGACAAGCTATCGACAATACCCTAATATCTGGTAAGCGCGTGATTATCGCTGCGTGCAATTCCATGCACCCCCCTTGGTCGAGTATCATGGTTCGGCTATGCCCTTTGCGCTTAGCAACCTTTGACCTTTTCCTTCGACGCTTGGCGGTTTTTAGATTCATGGCTTCATCCCAGAGCTACATACCGTATCTATGCGTGGCAGCAGCGGCCTTCATCACGACCTTCCTCACGGTGCCCCTGGTCAAGCGCTTGGCAATTAAGCTCGACGCCGTCGACTATCCTTCTAAGCGCCGCATCAACACCAAGCCCATCCCGCGTTTGGGCGGAACGGCGGTGTTTTTGGGCCTGGTCGTTGCCTGTATTGTGCAAATCCTAGGCACCTGGTACCTGGGTTGGCCGCCCGTTTTGGTGCCCCACCCCCGTCTGCACATCAGCTACCCCATACTTGCGCTTTCTTTTACCGTCATCTTTGCGACCGGCGCTATCGACGACGTCTTCCAGCTCAAGCCCAAGCAAAAGCTGGCCGGACAGGTCCTCGCCGCGCTTATCGCCTGTATCGGCGGCCTACGGATCGGCGTCATCGTCAACCCGTTTGCCCCCGGCGAGATCATGCTCGGATGGCTCGCCTACCCCATCACCGTGATCTATCTGGTGGCATTCACCAACATCATTAACCTCATCGACGGCCTCGACGGCTTGGCCACGGGCATCTGCGGCATCGCGTCGTTCACCATGTTTTCGATGGCCGTTCTCTCGGGCCGCATCGACGCCGCCGCGCTCTCCATTGCGCTCTTTGGCGCCTGTCTGGCCTTTTTGCGCTACAACTTCAACCCCGCAAGCATCTTCTTGGGCGACTCGGGGTCGCTGCTTCTGGGCTTTGCGCTGGGCTCCATCTCGCTGCTCAACGTGAGCCGCACCGCCGCGCTCACCTCGCTTATCATCCCGCTCATCGTTGCCGGCGTGCCCATCATCGACACGTTTAGCGCCATCGTGCGCCGCAAGCGCGCCCACATTAGCATCGGGCAGGCCGACAAGGGCCACATCCACCACCGCCTGATCCAAGAGGGCTACAACCAAAAGCAGGCAGTGCTCCTCATCTACGCCTGGTGCATCATGCTTTCGGCCGGCGCCGCCGCGATTAACCAGGTCGAGGTGCCCATGCGCGTGCTCATCTTTACCGTACTCGCCATTGGCTCGGCGGCCTTTGCCAAGCACCTGCACCTGTTTGAGCCCGTGCTGCGCCACCATTACAACAAGCGCACGCACGAGGACGAGCTCGTCACCCCCGACGATCCCGCCTTTAAGCAGGAGGAGCAGGCGGCAGAAGAACGCAGGGAGGAGCGCCACCACAGGCGCTAGGGTAAGCTGCCGAGGATGCGCCCAGGCGCCGCCGGCCAAACGCGCAGCCACGCCGCGCCCATCGCACATGCCGCCGCTCTCCCGCCCCTCGCGTACTTACGCCCCGACCCTCCAATAAACGCGTTATCATCTTGACCCATGAACATACGTTAGGAGCAATCATGCCAAACGAGAACAGCTACGAAGTCGCGCTGCAAAAGAGCAACGCCATTCGCGAGGGCCTGGCCAAAACGCCCGAGAAGTTCACCATGCTCACCGGCGACCGCCCCACCGGCCGTCTGCACCTGGGTCACTACTTCGGCACCCTCAAGGGCCGTGTTGAGCTGCAGAACATGGGCGCCAAGACCAACGTGCTCATCGCCGACTACCAAGTCATCACTGACCGCGATACGACCGAGCACATCCAGGACAACGTGTACAACATGGTCATGGACTACCTTGCCTGCGGCATCGACCCCGACAAGACCATGATCTACGCGCACTCCGCCGTACCCGCCGCAAACCAGCTCATGCTGCCGTTCCTGTCGCTGGTCTCCGAGGCCGAGCTGGCGCGCAACCCCACGGTCAAGGCCGAGATGGAGGCCTCGGGCCACGAGCTCACCGGCCTTCTGCTCACCTACCCGGTGCACCAGGCCTGCGACATCCTGTTCTGCAAGGGCAATGTGGTGCCCGTCGGTCGCGACCAGCTGCCGCACATCGAGCTCACCCGCACCATCGCCCGCCGCTTTAACAACCGTTACGGCAAGGTGTTCCCCGAGGTCGACGCGCTGCTGTCCGAGACCCCGCTGCTGCCCGGCCTGGACGGGCGCAAGATGAGCAAGAGCTACGGCAACGCCATTAACATCTCGATGACCGCCGAGGAGACGGCCAAGCGCATCAAGAAGAGCCAGACCGACTCCGAGCGCATGATCACGTTCGATCCCGAGAATCGCCCCGGCGTGTCCGGCCTGCTTTCAACCGCCGCCATCTGCACTGGCCGTTCCGAGGTCGAGATTGCCGAGGAGATTGGCATGGGCGGCTCCGGCCAGCTCAAGAAGTACGTGACCGAGGCCGTCAACGAGTACTTCGCGCCGATCCGCGAGCGTCGTCAGCGCTATGAGAACGATCTGGACTATGTGAAGGACGTGCTGCACGAGGGCAACCGTCGCGCCAACGAGATTGCCGAGCAGACCCTGGCCGAGGTTCAGGACGCCATGGGCATGGTGTACTAGATCGATCTGCTGGCTAGAACTTTCGATTGCTATAGGGCGGGCGCTACGGCGTCCGCCTTTTTGGTGCCCGACCGGTTCGGCTCTGCCCATTGCACTCCCCCGACAAACAGGAACAGGCCCGCTGGCAGTTAGTTGCCAGCGGGCCTGTTCCCGAAGTACACCGTTGAATCGCACAGAGGGGAGGAATGCGAATCAAACTCAACAGGGCAGGCTTTTTCATCGCCTATTGCCTGCTCCGTTGCTGAATACAATATAGTTCACCGTGGTTTACTTTGCTGCATCAATATCGCCCGCCATAGCTTCTCCATAAGTTAGCCCCAGTAAACTAAACCACCACAAAGGGGACAGGCACCTTTGTGGTGGTTTTAACCACGGCAGAGCCGCTAGAGCCCTGCAGGCCAGCGACAGGCGGCCAAGTCGACGTGCATGTCGTCCTTAAACGCCACACCCTCCCCTAGCAAAAGCTCACGTTGAGCATCGGGACCGCCAAAAGCAAAACCATCGCATATGCGGCCATCGGCAAACACCACGCGGTGACAGGGAATCTCGCCGGGGCGCGGATTGCCATGCAGGGCATACCCCACGTACCGCGCACTTCGTGGACGTCCAGCAAGCAGCGCCACCTGACCATACGTGGCGACCATCCCCTCGGGAATCTGCTCGACCACCTCGTACACCCGCTCAAAAAAGCCCTCAGACGCCATTGCTCGCTCCCTTCCACCCGGAATAGCATAAACCACCACAAAGGTGCCTGTCCCCTTTGTGGTGGTTTTGGCAGGTGGGCTAGTTAACGGGCTGGAAGAAGGCTACGGCTACGGCGCCGGGGCCTACATGGGTGCCGATGGTGGCGCCGATGGTGTGAACGGGCAGTTCGCCCTCGGTGTGGCCAGCCCACAGTGCCGCGCTGTCCTCGATATACTTCTTGAGCACCGCATCCGAAAGGCCCGTATAGCCGAGCGCCAGCGGCATGGAAAAGTCGATGCCGCCCGCCTTTTCGACCTTCTGGTTGAGCAGGTTACGTCCGTTCTTGGAACCGCGCGCCTTGCCCAGCTGCACGATCAGACCGTCCTCGGCAGCCACCACGGGCTTTACGTTGAGCAGCGTACCCACGGCACCGGCCGCAGCAGACAGGCGACCGCCGCGCACCAGGTACTCCAGCGTCTCGAGCAGGCCGATGACGACCACGCGGTCGCGCACGGCCTCGACAGCCGCCGCAACCTGAGCCGCGCCCTGGCCCTCGTCCACCAGGCGCAGCGCATACTCGACCAGCACGCGCTCGCCCAAGGTCACGTTATTGCTGTCCACGACGAACATGTCGCCGCCCGGCGCCTCGGCAAGTGCCGTACGAGCACTCTGGTTGGTGCCCGAGAGCTTGGCGCCCACGGTAATAATCACGGCCTCATCGCCGGCCTCACGCGCTTCGGCAATCGCCTGCGAAAAGGCGTACGGGTTGACCTGACCGGTCTTGGGCAGCTCATCGCGCTCCACAAGCATCTCGTAAAAGCGCTGGTGATCGATGTCGACGCCATCCATATACACATCGGTGCCAAAGGTGACGGACAGCGGCAGAACACGCAGAGCGGGGTGCTCCGCCGGCGACATATCGCTTGCGGAATCGGTAATAATGCGGACGGACATAACGAATCCTTTCTTGCGCAGGTCCCGCGCGGGGAATTTTGACAGCAATGCCCCGGCACGGCATACGCGCTCAAACGGGACTATGCAGTTTTTAATGGGAAGCAAATGCCTTGGCGGCCTTAGATCTCACGCAGGGTGTTGAGAATCGTACGCAGCGACGCATACATCTGCTCGCGCTGCTCCACACCCATAGCCTTACCGGTGGTGTCGAGCACCTCGCGAATGATGCGGTCCGCCTCGCTCATGCTCTCGCCGCCCAGAGCGGTCAGGCGCACCGGGGCACGATACTTAACGGCCGCATCACCCGAGTCGTCGACCTCGACGTAGCCGCCCTCCTCCAGATGCGCGAGCGTGCGCGAGACGGCGGCACGGGTCACGCCTGCCATGCGAGCCAGGTCAGCGCCAGTCAGGCCGTCCTTGCTGCGCTCAAGATAGTACAGGCACATAACGTCGGAGCCCTTGAGGCCCAGCCTTGCGCCCTCGGATGTCTTAATGCGCTGGATCTCCTTGTAGAGCCCGCTGATCAGTCCGACAAAGTCCTCGAAACGTGTCTCGTCGTTCTGCTGCATGGGAGACGACCGCCTTTCGCTTACATGATGCTAACGGGTAAACATCTTAGCCGCACGAGGCAACACCCATACCCTAATATCCCATTTGTTAACCCATCAACATAAAAACCACCACAAAGGGGACAGGCACCTTTGTGGTGGTTTGGGGCATCGAGTTTGATCCGTAGACTTCGCTACAGCCCCACGCAGGGATTGTCGCGGGTCACAAGCGTCTTAACGACAACCGTCGCTCCCAGATAGCGCTCGAGCAACTCGGCGAGACGATCAACGGCAGCCTGGCAATCCCCCATCCGCTCGGGCTCCACGCACTCAATCGCCAGGAATGCATCGGCCGAATCGTCGGACAGCGCCGTGCGAACGCCATCGCGCCAGTTCCAGCAGCGGCATACGGCGCCCGCGTCATCGATGTAGGCGAGCTCGCCGGGCAGCGTCGGGTCATCCGTTTCCTCGCCAAGTGGCAGGAACGCATCGCCGCCGTCAGTCACCTTCAAGCGAAGATCCCCCTCAATCGCATGCAGGTCCTCGCCGCCAACGGGCAGCGCGTAGGTCAGCGACACCGTGTTGTAGATGTCCACCGCGGGCGTAATGTGGCCCACCGGTTTGCCCTTGAGCACGCGCTTGAGCAGGTTCTCAATTGAGCAACGCGCGCCCTTTTTGGTCTTGAACAGCCGATAAGCCTCGCGCCATGCCTTGACCGGTGCGTTCTCGCTGATAGTATCGCTGGTCAGATGACGCTCCGCGTCAATATTGGCGCGGTCGAGCAACGCCGCAATCGCGTCCACGTCCTCTTGAGGAATCTGAGCCGCGGGCTTCATACCCTTTACGACCACAACACCGACAGCCGCCTGCGGAAATAGCTCCCAAAACGAATCCTCGGCAACGAAACTCTTCATGCGCTCTCCCTTCATCGTGCGCGCCCGAGCGAGGGCGCCTAAACAAAAAGCGCCCTTACGACGGCCACCTTCAAAGTCCTACGGTGCCGCCACAAGAGCGCTTACGCTGCCCCCATCCGGAGAAGGGGGCAATATGTCAGGCGTATTGTAACCCGAGTCATCCGCGCGAGTAAAACCACCACAAAGGTGCCTGTCCCCTTTATGGTGGTTTTGGGCCTGAAGCAACGCTAGTGTCGGAGTCCCAGCAGGCCGCGGCCGCGATGACGGGCGTCGGCGTGCACCTGAGCGTGCGGACCGGCGGCCTTCACGGACTCGGGCAGGTGCGAGTACTTCTTCTCGAAGTTCTCCTCGAACATCACGGCCAAGTTGTGCGCCGCCTCGTCGTAGCGCGCGGTGCTCTGCCAGTACTGGCGCGGCACCAGGATGCCGTCGGGCACGCCGTGGCACGTGGTGGGAATGTCGACGTTAAAGATATCGTCATGCACGAATTCGCTGTCCTCGATGGTACCGTCGAGGGCGCGGGCCACCAGGGCGCGCGTGTAGGCAAGCTCGATGCGATGGCCCACGCCGTAGCCGCCGCCAATCCAGCCGGTGTTGACCAGGTACACACGCGTGCGGCCGTCGGCGATGCGCTCACCGAGCATCTTGGCATAGACCATGGGGTCGAGCGGCATAAACGGCTCGCCAAACAGCGAAGAGAACGTGGGCGTGGGCTCGGTGACGCCGACCTCGGTGCCGGGGATCTTGGCCGTAAAGCCCGTCACGAAGTGGTACATGGCGGCATCGGCCGTCAGGCGTGAGATGGGCGGCAACACGCCAAAGGCGTCGCAGGTCAAAAACAGCACGACGCTCGGAGTGGTGCCCATGCCCTTGGTCCACGCGTTGGGAATGTGCTCCACAGGGTAGGCCACGCGCGTGTTGTGCGTGACCGAGACGTCATCGTAGTTGGGCTTGCGGCTCTCGTCGAGCACCACGTTTTCGCAGATCGCGCCAAAGCGGACGGCGTTGAAGATCTCAGGCTCGTGGAACGCGTCCAGGCCCTCGCATTTGGCGTAGCAGCCACCCTCGATGTTGAAGATGCCCATGTCGGACCAACCGTGCTCGTCGTCGCCGATCAGTAGGCGCGTGGGGTTGGCCGAAAGCGTGGTCTTGCCGGTGCCGGACAGGCCAAAGAACACGGCGGTCTCGTGCGTGACGGGATCCATGCTGGCCGAGCAGTGCATGGGCAGCACGTCGTCCTCGACGGGCAGCAGGTAGTTCATGACGCTAAAGATCGACTTTTTGATCTCACCGGAGTAGCCGGTGCCGGCGACCAGAATCACGCGTTCCTGGAAGTTGATGACCACGGCGGCGCTGGAGTTGAGCCCCTTAATGGTGGGATCGCACTGGTAGCCGGGAGCGGCGAGCACACAGAAGTCGGGCTCACCGGTGCGTGCGATTTCGCGGGCGAGCGGGCGGGCGAGCATCTGCTTAATAAAGAGTGCCTGACTGGCACGCTCGCAGGCAACGAGCAGTCGACGCGTGTGGTTGCGGTCGGCGCCTGCCATGCCGCGGGTGACGAACACGTCGCGCTCGTTGAGGTAGTCGACAACGCCGGCCTTGATGGCCTCGTAGCTCTCGACAGACAGAGGGCGGTTGACGGCGCCCCAGGCGATCTTGTCGTGCACGTCGGGCGTGTCGGCGATAAAACGGTCGTTGGGCGAGCGGCCAGTGCGCTCTCCCGTCTCGATCACCAGTGCGCCGTTGGAGGCCATGCGGCCTTCGTTGCGGCGGATGGCGTGCTCGACGAGCTCCGCGGCGGGTAGATCGACCAGCAGGCGGGGCTGATTCTCGGCGGGATCTTCGACCAGCGTAATACCAAAGTTGGACAAAACATCTGCAGGGGTAACACCAGGCATGGGGCCTCCTTTAAAAACGCGACACGTGGACGCGACGCGCACTTTACTCACGTAAAGCCCGTTGTACCCGATATGCAAAAACGTTTTTGCGGCAACGGCGAAGCGCCCGCCCAACGGTCAAAAATCGCACGCAAGCGGCCTAGTCATTGGGGGCGTTTTTAAACGACTAATCGTTGGGGACACTCTTGAACAGGCAACAACCAAGGAGTGTCCCCGGATGCCGGCACTTAGGGACGTTCCCAAAGTGCCGGCACATGAGGAACGTCCCCAAATGCCGTCTACTGAATGGCGCCGCCGAAATTATCGAACAACCTGTTCAAAAACACGACCGAACACCGTCGCGTCTATACTAGAGTGCAGCAATAGAAAGGACTCCGCTTTGAGCATCACGCCCCTCGATAGCATTCGCCGCGCCATCGCCCGCCGCAATGGCGTCGCCGACCCCGCCGTAGCGGGCAGCGGCACCGCAAGGGCCCAGGGCGGACGCATCGAGAACGGCCTGTTCCCCGCATCGCACACCGCCGAGGAGCTCGCACGAATCCAAGAGCTAAGCCAGCGTAACGCCGGCGGTCCCGACAGCAGCCAGGCCACACGCCGTCGCCGGCGCGAACGCGATCGGGAGCCCGGCCCCGTCCGCCGCATGGTCAACGCTTGGTGGAACCGCCTGCTCGGAGCCGTCTACGGCGGCGGCTTCTCCACACAAGAAGCCGAGTACGAAGATCACGCCACCCGTCGCGACTACCTTTGGAATACCCTGGGCACCGCCGTGTGGGGCATGGCGTTTCCGTTGCTCACCATCGTGTCCACACAGCTCGTGGGCGCCGAGGAGGCTGGCAAATTCTCCATCGCCTTTGTCACCGGCACGCTCATCATGATCGCGTGCAACTACGGCGTGCGCAATTTCCAGGTCTCGGATATCGACGAAAAAACCTCTTTCGCCTCCTACCAGCTCAACCGCTGGCTCTGCGGAGCGCTCGCGCTGGCATGCGGCCTGGTATACAGCAGCGCCCGCGGCTACGATGCGCAGATGGCCACGATCGGCCTGGGCGTCTACCTGTATAAGGTGATCGACGGCGTGGCGGACGTGTACGAGGGCCGACTGCAGCAGGCCGATAAACTCTACCTGGCCGGCATGAGCCAAACGCTACGCTCCGTCGGCGTCATCGTGGTCTTTAGCGTGGCGCTGTTCCTTACGCGCAGCATGCCCATCGCGGCCATGGCCATGGGTGTCACCGCCATCGCTTCGCTCGTGCTGTTCACCGCGCCGCTCGCCCTGCTCGAGACCGAAAAATCGCGCCGCGTGAGCCTGCGCGAGGTCGGCCACCTGTTTGTCCAGTGCGCCCCGCTTTTTGGCGCGCTGTTCCTGTTCAACCTTATCGAGAGCATGCCCAAGTTCGTGATGGAAGGCACGCTGGCCTACAAGTATCAGCTGTACTTTAATGCCCTGTTCTTTCCGGCGCAGGCTATTTTGTTGAGCATTGGATTTATCTATAAACCGCAGCTCCTGCGTTTGTCGAGCATTTGGGCTAATCCTCGCAAGCGTCGTCGCTTTGACCTGATTATTGTTGCCGTTATGGCACTGATCGTGGTCATCACCAGCGTGTGCGCCGCATTTATGGCAGGTCCCGGTATTCCCCTCATGAGCTTCATGTACGGCCTCAATTTTGAGCGCTACCGCACGCTGGCACTGCTGATGGTTGTCGCCGGCGGCGTCACCGCGGCCATCGACTTTCTCTACGCCATCATCACGGTGCTGCGCCATGCCGGCGACGTCACCAAAATCTACCTGATCTGCTTCGCCGTAAGCGTAGTGCTGCCGGTGATCCTGATCAACCTGCTGGGTCTGATGGGCGCCGTGGTGAGCTACCTAGCCATCATGGCCCTACTCCTGGTGCTGCTGATAATCGAGTACGCCCACATCCGCCAGCGCATCGAGCGCGACCGCAACCCCTACGGCGCCTAATTAGCTGCCCCGGTCACCGGAATTTGCGATGGAATCGCCCCGGCTGGAGCCTCGTTGAAGACAATATGCATCACGTAAAACTAAGTGAGTAGATTTTTACCGAATCCCTGACCACACCGACAGAGCACAAGTCTGTGACCTGCGGTTTTATTGAGGCAAATATGTTGGGTGCTCGGCATTTCCAAAAAAGTCTACTCACTTAGCCAGCGGGCAGCCAAATGATTATTTAATCCCCGTCCCAGAGAAATCAATTAGCGGGCAGAAGGGCAAAAGTAGTCAAAAAAGCTCCGTCCCAAATTAGCTACCCTTTGCACCGATTATTCGCCTGGGTTGATATTCGCGTAGAACTCCGCGCCATCATCCAGGCGCAGGATCCCGACGCGGCCGAACTCGGAGCCGGTGGCGGCGGCGCAGTCGATATCGATACGATCGGGCACGCCGGCGGTATCCTCGCCACCCAGGCGCACAATCTGCCCGCGGCCCGACTCCTCATCAAGCCCCGCCAGGCCGCCAACCTCGCAATAGCGCCCAAGCGACACCGTGGGCGTGTGGCCGCTCACCACGACCGGACCCTCGCCCTCGGCAGAAAGCAGTCCCGTCGGCGCATCCCAATAGCCGTGACGAATCCACAGCAGGTCATCGGACGACTGCACCGCGAGCATCTGCTGCAGCAGCTCGCGATCGGCACCCACCGCTCCGACGCCATCGGCACAATCGACGCCATGCTCAAGCAAAAACGCGCGCGCCGCCTTCATCTCGATTCCAGCATGTACCAGCAGATACGGGCGCTCCTCGGTCTCGGCCACCGCGTAGAGCGGCAGCGCGGCCATCCATCGCACGAGCTCCTCGTATGCGTCAAATTCCATGTCGTTGAGCTGCTCGCGCGTCGTCCAGCCACCGTTGATATCCCAGGTCTCGGCATCGAGCGGATCCTGGCCAATGATGGCATCGAGCATGATCTGCTCGTGATTACCCTTGAGCACGCGGGCGTTGGGCAGCGAGCGCACGAGCTTAATAACGCCGACCGGATCGGGCCCGCGATCGATCATGTCGCCCAACACGTACAGCGTGTCGTCGGACGTCAACGAAATCTTGGACAGGGCCTCGTCAAGCGCACGCACGTGCCCGTGAGCATCAGATGTCACATAGATCGCCATGGTACGCCTCTCCTTGCATTGCGGCCAAAGCCCGGTGCCGCAACTAAAACTTCAAGTTGAACTTAAACGTTACCCATTGTACTCCGTTGCAATAAAGCTGGAAAGGGTTTCCGAGCAGAGGCAAAGACGGCAGCCGTCTATGACGATATCGCGCACGCCCGCAATCCAACCCCATAAACCCACCATCTTTGGGTACAAATAACCGCAGACAACTAACCGTGCCACGCCAACCACCCAGGAGCGGACACCATCCATGAACCAGATCCTTCTTTTTATCGGCCTCGTCATCATTTTGTGCCTGACCATCAAACCCGTCGGCAAAAAGCTCCCCTTCCCCACCCTGCTTATCTTTATCGCGCTCGGCATGCTGCTGGGCGTCAACGGCCCGGCGCATATCGACTTTAGCGACTACGCACTCACCGAAACCGTCTGCAGCACGGCGCTATTGTTCATCATGTTCTACGGCGGCTTTAACACCAACATAGACCGCGCCAAGCCCGTCGCCGCGCCGGCGGTGCTGCTGAGCACGCTCGGCGTCGTCATCACCGCAGGCATCACCGGCGTGTTCGCCCACTTTGTGCTGGGCTTCGACTGGATCGGCGGCCTGCTGCTGGGATCGGTCGTGGCGTCCACCGACGCGGCCAGCGTCTTTAGCGTTCTGCGCGAGCACAGCCTTTCGCTGAGGGGCGGCACCGACTCGCTGCTCGAGGTCGAATCGGGCTCCAACGACCCCGTCGCCTACATGCTCACCGCCGTGCTCGCGACCCTCGCGGCGGGCGGCAATATCGACATTCCCGTGCTGCTGACCAAGCAGATCATCCTAGGCGTGGGGTTGGGCCTTGCCATCGGCTGGACATCCAGCCGTCTGATTGAGCGCGCACACGCAACGGCCGAAGGCGCGCAGACCATCTTCTTGTTCGCCGTGGCCATCGTCGCCTACGCGCTGCCGAGCTACCTGGGTGGCAACGGCTTTTTGGCCGTGTACCTGGCCGGCATTGTGCTGGGCGCAAGCGACATCACCGGTAAGGTCGAGATGGCGCACTTCTTCGACACCCTCACCGAGATGGCAGAGATGACCATCTTCTTCTTGCTCGGCCTGCTCGTAACGCCCGCACGCCTGCCGCAGATGCTGCTGCCGGGCCTGGCGCTCATGGCGTTCATGCTCTTCGTGAGCCGCCCCATCGCCGTCGGCGTGCTCCTAGCGCCCTTTAAGACGAATCCCAGCCAGGTCGCGCTCGTAAGCTGGGCGGGCCTGCGCGGAGCAGCTTCGGTCGTCTTTAGTCTCTTTGCCGTGGTGGCCGGCGTTCCCGGCGGACACGACCTATTTGACCTGGTGTTTGTGATTGCCGTATCGAGCATTGTGGTGCAGGGTTCGCTACTGCCGGCGGTGGCGAAGAAACTCGATATGATCGATGCGGCCGGCGACGTGCGCCGCACCTTTAACGACTACCGCGACGAGGACGGCATGTCGTTTGTAAAGCTCAAGGTGGGCGCTGGCCATCCGTTTGCCGGGCGCTCGCTCGCCGATATTGGCAGCGCGACGGACATGCTCGTGGTCTTGGTGCTGCGCGACGGGGCGCACCCGGTACTGCCCAACGGCGATACCGTCATCGAGGAAGGCGACCTTCTGGTGATGGCAGCCCCAACGTTCGAAGAGCGTGCCGAGGTTACGCTGCGCGAGGTCACCGTGACGCCCCACGGTCGCCTGGGCGGTCAGCGCCTGCGCGACGTGCCGCAGGGCAAGCACCCGTTTATCGTGGTGATGCTCAAGCGCGAAGGCCAAACGATCATCCCCGACGGCGACACCCTCATATACGCCGGCGACGAAGCCGTCATCGCCACGCTGGCATCGTAGCCATCCCCACCCATAAGTTGCGGTGAAATAGGGATTGAATAGGCCTCTGAACAGCCATTTCAGTCCCTATTTCACCGCAACTTATTAAGGGGATGGGGTTGAAGCTCAATCGCGGCTACCAGTCCTCATCCGTGTCACAGCCGTCGCCCTCATCGTCGACGGCAAAGTCGCGGAGGTCGAGGCCTTCGCGTTCGGCTCGGGCTAGGAGCTCTTGGGGCGACTCGTCCTCGATATCCATCACGTCGAGCATGGCAGCGGGAAAGCCCACGCCAGCCGCGCTCCCCGCGTAGTCGAGCAAGCCCTCGCGCAGCTGGTCTACATCAACTTCAATCTTCACGGTGAATCCTCCTACCGGGCAATCGCGACCGGACAAACCGCACGTCCCAACTGATGTGCAATAAACTCCAGATACGGCCATAATAAAATAATGAACATCAGGGAGGTTACGGACAATGGACAAGCTCACTGCCATGACGGAACAAGTCAGAGATTTTTGTGATGCGCGCGATTGGCGCAAATATCACACTCCAAAGGAACTTGCCATCGGCATAGCGACAGAGTCCTCCGAACTCCTTCAGCTTTTCCGCTTTATGAGCGACGAGCACATTGCAGAAATGTTCGATAACCCTGATCAGCGCCAAGCCATCGAAGACGAAGTCGCTGACACGCTCCTCTTTCTCCTGCGTTTCGCCGATCTAAACGGAATCGACCTCCCAAAGGCGCTCTCGTCCAAACTCAAACGCAACGGCGAGCGCTATCCCGTCGACACCAGCTCCAGCGAATACAGAAAGGCGGACCACCATGAGTAACGAGTTCGCCCTTCGGCAATACACGCTTCCCCTGCCCCAGCCCTTCGAGACAAGCGAATCGCTGCAAGACTTTGGCACACCAAATCCAGGGTCGCACCACGACGAAAGCTGGCCTGTTCTCTACATCCTGACCAACAGCAAAAACAAAACGGCGTACATCGGTCAAACGACCAATTATCGACGCCGCATGAAGCAACACGCCGCAAACGTGGACAAAGACTTCGACCGGACCCTTCTGATTGACAATCCGACCTTCAATCAGTCAGCAACATTTGAGTTTGAGAATCGACTTATCGAGCTGTTCTGCGCTGACGAAAAATACCAGGTAACCAACGCCAACAATGGCTATGCCCAGTTCGATTATTTTGAGCGACCTCAGTATCGCCAGAAGTTCAGAGACCTCTGGACAAAGCTTCGCGAAGAGAACTATGCGATCCACCCCATCGAAGAGCTCGAGAATACCGACCTGTTCAAATTCTCGCCCTTCAAAACGCTCACGCCCGATCAATACGAAACGATTGAGGCGATTTACAGGCGGCTCGAGCAAGAGCATGAAGACATTAAACACGGCGGTCCCAAGAAAGAGCGCGTAACCGTCGTGAACGGCGCGCCGGGAACAGGCAAAACAATCCTCGCCATCAGTCTCATGTTCAAAATCAAAAATGAGCCGAACCTTTCCGGTCTGCGGGTCGGCTTCGTGACGCCCATGGAGTCTCTGAGCAAGACGCTCAAAAAACTCACGCACTTCCTCCCCGGGTTAAAGCCCGGCGATATCCTGAGCCCCAACGACGTCACAAAAAACGATCGGTATGACGTCTTGCTTGTCGACGAGGCGCACCGACTGGGAAACTACTTATCCGCCGGCGCCGGCATCGGAGCTTTCTACAACACATGTGAACGACTCAGCTTGCCGCGCACGAGCAGCCAGGTGGATTGGATTTTCAAATGCTGCGACAAGGCGTACCTGTTCTTTGACCCCAAACAGCAAGTCCGCGCATCGGGACTCAACCGAGATGGCCTTGAGCAGCGACTCAACCAACTCGAAGAAGCCGGCATCGAGACCGAAGAATTCAACTTGAGTACCCAAATGCGCGTGCGTGGCGGCGATGAGTACCTCGATTTTGTCTACGACCTGCTTGATAACAAAGCGTACATGCATGCCGGCATGAAGTTCAAAGCACTCTTTTCATAGGAGCCTTACGATTCGCGAGCCGGGGATCCGGACAGCGATATCCCCAGATACCAGTTTGGAATCGTCGACCGATTTGAGGACTTCTGCTCTCTGCAGCAAACCAAGGAAGAAGAAGTTGGTCTATCCCGCATGATGGCAGGCTTTGCGTGGAAGTGGGAAACGAAGAATAACAAAGATGCGTTCGATATCGTCATCGAGGGCATTCCCAAACGCTGGAACTCAACCCAGAAGGATTGGGTTAACTCCGCCAACGCCGTCAACGAAGTCGGATGCATTCATACGGTACAAGGCTACGACCTCAACTACGGATTCGTAATTCTGGGTCCCGACATTTACTACGATTCGAACAAAGATGCAGTCAACGTTAACAGGGCAAACTTCAAAGATGCCGTTGCCAAGAAAAAGGCAAGCGACGATGATCTGCAAAAGATCATCGTCAACGCCTACTACGTCCTCATGACGCGCGGCATGTTAGGAACGTATCTCTATGTGTGCGACCCCGCGCTCAAAGAGTACCTGTCACGGTATATCCCGGCGATATAGACCTTGCGACCGCCCTCCCCCATGTAACCATCCTGTAAATCATAGCGGCGCACTCGAGTTTTACCGTGATGCGGTCGCGCCTAGCGCTCCACTGTGCTAAAGTATCCCGAACGTTCAAACGACTACGAGGGGGAACTAGAAGATGGCACGTGTGCACAACTTCTCAGCTGGCCCGGCCGCACTGCCCACAAGCGTGCTCGCCGAGATCGCCGACGAGATGATGGACTACCGCGGTTGCGGCATGTCCGTGCTCGAGATGAGCCATCGATCTAGCATGTACCAGCAGATCATCGACGACGCCGAGGCAACCCTACGCCGCCTGCTGAGCATCCCCGACAATTACCGTGTCCTGTTTTTGCAGGGCGGCGCCACGCTGCAGTTTGCGGGCATCCCCATGAACCTCATGCGCCGCGGGCGCGCCGGCTACATCGTGACCGGCAACTTTGCCAACAAGGCGTACAAGGAGGCCGCCAAGTACGGCGAGGCCGTGCTGCTCGCGAGCTCCGAAGACACCAACTTCGACCGCATCCCCGACATGGCCGACATCAACGCGCGTATTGCCGCCGAGGCTGCGGGCGACGGGCTCGACTACGTCTACATCTGCCAGAACAACACCATCTTTGGCACCATGTACCGCGAGCTGCCTAACTGCGGCGATGTGCCGCTGGTCGCCGATGTTTCGAGCTGCTTTTTGTCGCAGCCACTCGACGTCGAGCGCTACGGACTCATCTACGCCGGCGCTCAGAAAAACGCCGGCGCCGCTGGCGTGACCGTGGTCATCGTGCGCGACGACCTGATCGCCGACGGCCCGGCCTTTGCGCAGACGCCGCAGTACATGAACCTTAAGACCCAGGCCGCCAAGGGCTCCATGCTCAACACGCCCAACACCTTTGGCATCTACGTGTGCGGCAAGGTGTTCCGTTGGGTTGAGCAGACCGGCGGACTTGCCGCCATGGCCGAGCGCAACTGGGCCAAGGCCAACCTGCTCTACGACCTGCTCGAGCACAGCGAGCTGTTCCATGGCACCGCGCAGGCCAACAGCCGCTCCATCGCCAACGTCACGTTCCGTACCGGCGACGCCGAACTCGACGCGGCCTTTGTTGCGGGCGCGGCAGAGCACCAGATCCAAAACGTCAAGGGCCATCGCCTCGTCGGCGGAATGCGCGCCAGCGTGTACAACGCCGTCACCATGGAGGACGTGCAGGCGCTGGCCACGTACGTGAAGGACTTCGAAGCGCAGCATAGTTTGAGCCCGCGATCTAACTAGCCCGCAACACGCGGACCGACCAGCCACTTCAAACCACTTGTTATAAACAAATCCGCTAAGGAGTTTTTCATGCGCAAGATTAAAACCATCGACGACATTACCAAGGACGGCAAAGTCGAATTTGGCGAGGGCTACGAGTTTGTGGGCACCGCCGAGGAGGCCGACGCCATTCTGATGCGCTCCACCGACCTGCACGGCTACGAGCTGCCCGAGGGCATCCGCGCCATCGCCCGCTGCGGCGCCGGCGTCAACAACATCCCCGTCGAGGAGTACGCCAAGAAGGGCGTCGTCGTCTTTAACTCCCCCGGCGCCAACAGCAACGCCGTCAAGGAGCTCGTCCTGGGCATGTTGGTGCTCTCGAGCCGCGGCGTGGTGCAATCGATGAACTGGGTGCGTGACAACGCCGACGACCCCGAGATTCAGGTCGATGCCGAAAAGGCCAAGAAGGCCTTTGTGGGCCGCGAGCTCAAGGGCAAGCGCATCGGCGTCATCGGCCTGGGCAACGTGGGCTCCAAGGTCGCCAACGCCTGTGTCGATCTGGGCATGGACGTCTACGGCTACGACCCGTTCATTTCCGTCGAGCACGCATGGGTGCTGAGTCGCGAGGTGCAGCGCGTGGGCACGCTCGAGGACCTCTGCCGCGGCTGCGACTACCTCACCGTGCACGTGCCCAGCAAGGCCGATACCATCGGCATGATCAGCACCGAGCAGATCGACCTGCTGGCGCCCGACGCCGTGCTCATCAACTACGCGCGCGAAACCATCATTGACGAGGACGCCGTCGACGCTGCCCTGCGCGAGGGCAAGCTCAGCTGGTTTAGCTGCGACTTTGCCACGCCCAAGACCGTCAAGATGCCCAACACGTTTATCACCACGCATTCGGGCGCCGGCACCGGCGAGGCCGAGGCCAACTGCGCCGACATGGCCATCAGCGAGCTCAAGGATTACCTGGAAAACGGCAACATCGCGCACAGCGTCAACTACCCCGCCTGCAGCATGGGCAAGGCGCGCGCCGCAAGCCGCATTGCCTGCCTGCATGCCAACGTGCCCAACATGATCGGCCAGATCACGGCCATTCTCGCCAAGGACAACGCCAACGTGCAGCGCATGACCAACGAGTCCGCTGGCGAGAACGCCTACACCATGTTCGACACCGATGAGCACCTGGACGGCAGCACGATCGAGGCACTCAAGCATATTCCGTCGATGTATCGTGTGCGCGTGATTAAATAGCGCCGGCGCCAATCCTGCCAGACAGACCACGAAGCCCATTCGGCCCCCGTTTTCACGAAACGGGGGCCGATTTTGTTGCTCCGGACGACTTTAAAATGATACCCATAACAAGTTTTTTCAGATAATCGATAGTGAGGCTCAAGTCGCTAAGCACACCCGCTTTGATAAACAGCTTTATCAGGGACTTTAGTAGGTAAAAATCGATCTCTATGTGCCGAATGTAAGTTGACTGTCCATTTTCCGAAACAACTTATTCTAGATAGCATTTTTAAGGCCCCTCCAAGGCGAAATATAAGTCTTTTTGTGACCAAAACTCTAGTCCGCGCGACCGTTTTCCACCCGCGCGGCTACATTCCTGCCCAATCGATAAAAATCTCCTCACGAAGCCGCCGTTCGAGCTCCTGCTGTCGCGGCGTCTTGTCTTTCAGCGGCACATCGAGATAGGACATGATGAGCTCCATCACCACGCGGAAGGCATCGGAGTCGGCCAGCTGACCATAGGTCATCAGAATGACGGGATATCCCATCGCTTGCAGCGCCGTCGTTCGATCGGAGTCCGAAATCTTGGATTCAATGGATCCGTGAATGGCTTTACCCTGGCATTCAACCAGACACTCTCGGCTGCCGTCCTTATTTGCCAGCAGGATATCGGCATAGCGCCTATCAAGCCCCGAAATCAGGCGGGCGCTGCGCGTCATACGAATCTCAACGTTATTGGTAAGGCTCAGCCCTTCGCCGCCGCGCAACCTCGTAAGGCCAAACAGCATCGAAGCCTGGACCTCGAGCGGCGATGCTGCCACCCCCGTAATGCATTTCGCGGCTCGTATGAACGATTTAGCGCCGCGGAGCCCCCGGACCTTATCGACGAACTCTGTAAGCTCAGAGAGCTCGATCAAGGGAGGTCGTTTCCACAAGTCCGTTGGATTCCCCGAGACATCCTTTACGTTTTCCCAGCCCGACCGTGCGTCACCCCACCGGCCCCCGTATGCCTGCTCAAGTGCCGACTTTACCTGAGGCGCAATCTTGCACACGGCAAAGGTGCCGCACATCTCATACATGCACATGATTAGACGCTCGTTTGAGACCGAGGAAGCCAGGGTCAGCAGGGTAAAGAGTGGGGACGCAACATCGAGGCCAAACTCCGTCTGCCGCACGGAATCAAACGGCCTCTCCCCGTTCCAAACATGCCTGACAATGCGATCGCCCTTACGTCCGCAGCTGCCCTGCGCCAACACGTGTAACGGGGTGCCCAGGAAATGCGTGACGAGCGGATGCTCACATAGGTGCTCCCTGCGCGGATCGTCCGCAGAATCAGGCAGGTCCGGCATTATTGCCAAGACCTGTGGAGGTATCCGGTGATACCGAAAGGCAGATATGTCGCACAGCATGTCGTCCATGAAGGGTACGTACCCGCTGCGTCGCTTGTGAACCCGCCCGGACGGCAAACGCGCTGGCTCGGCCTGCGAACGGTAAATACTGCCACGCCCACGTCGCGGATCTCTCAGGAGGCTTACAATCGGTTTGGAAAGCAAACTGATTGTGAGGTTGCATATGGTTGATGAGGATTTTGCCTGGCGGCTTGCGCAGGAGCTTGTGCGGATCGACAGCTCAGACCCGGGCGCGTATGAGGATGAAATTGAGCGCTTCATTAAGAGGCTCATTGAGCAGCAGCTGGCACAACTTGATAGTTCTGCGCTCGATGCCGTGCAGATTGAGGAGCTCGAAGTGCTGCCCGGGCGCCGCAACCTTAAAGTCACCGTGCCGGGCCAAAGCGACGAGCCGCGGCTGATCTATATCTGCCACATGGATACCGTCACCTTGGGCGATGGCTGGGACGCAGACATCGCACCGCTTGGGGCGGTTGTGCGCGACGATAAACTCTATGGCCGCGGTGCCTGCGATATGAAGGGTGGCCTGGCCTGCGCCATTGCCGCACTGGTCCATACGCTCGAACGCGTGGCGGCGGATGGCGCGCTGCCACGCCGCGGCTTTTCGCTCATCTGCTCGGTCGACGAGGAAGACTTCATGCGCGGCTCAGAGGCCGCGATCGATGCTGGCTGGGTCGGCTCGCGCGAATGGGTGCTGGACACCGAACCCACCGACGGACAGATCCAGGTGGCGCACAAGGGTCGCACGTGGTTCGAGATTGAAATGGCTGGCGTGACGGCGCATGCGAGCCAGCCTTGGAAGGGCGCGGATGCCGTCGCCGCCATGGCCGAGGTCGTGTGTTCGCTTCGTCGCGCGTTTGCGGCGCTGCCCGCGCACGATGAGCTGGGGCCTTCGACCATCACGTTTGGCCAAATCGAGGGCGGATATCGCCCCTACGTCGTACCCGACCGCGCCAAAGTTTGGGTCGACATGCGCCTGACCCCGCCGACCGATACGGCCGCCGCAATCAATATGGTCGAGCATGCCATCGCCGTCGCCGAAGCCACCGTTCCCGGTTGCCATGGCAGCTACACCGTGACGGGCGACCGCCCCGCCATCGAGCGCGATCCGGTCTCTCCCCTTCTAGCTGCACTCAAGTGCGCAGCAGACGATGTAACGGGCACGGATACGACCGTCGGCTTCTTTACCGGCTACACCGACACTGCCGTCATTGCCGGCAAGACGGGTAACCGTAACTGCATGAGCTATGGCCCAGGCTCGCTCGCGCTCGCCCACAAGCCCAACGAATATGTGCCCCACGCCGACATCGTTCGTTGTCAGCAGGTGCTAATCGCGCTCGCCGATAACGTGCTCTGGGACGCGAGCGGCCAAGTTGGGGCATAATAAGCCGCGAACAAACCGACTCGTGCGTTAGGACCGCCCCATGAAAGCACTTCCGTTTCCCTGCATCCGCCCGGCTCAGGACCGCGTGCTCGAGGCACTGCCTGCAATGGGCAGCATCCTGAGCGGCAACGATGCTCTGCGCGGAGCCATTGCCGATGGTCTGATGCTCAAGGATCCAGGCGTGGCGTATTACGTGTACGAATGCTCGGGTGAGCCGGGACGCGTGACGGGTGTCGTGGCGATTTGCCCGGTTAACGTGCTGACGGGCGGCGACGAGGCTGCCGCCGAGAGCATCGACGCACTCGCCACCGCGCGCGCGATCGCCGAGCTCAAGGTGCAGCCGCGCCCCGTGTCGCTCGCCTACGAGGCGTCGCCCGTCATGGATATCATTTTGAGCGCTGCCAAAGAGGGCGCATCGCTCTACGCCGTCACCGATCCCGCGGGCGTCACACATCGCGTGTGGGAGGTCAAGCGCGAGGACGCCGTTGCCGCCATCCGTGCCATGCTCGATCAGGCGCCCGACCCGGTGTTCGCCGGTGACTCCGCCTATGTCGCCGCACTGGCTGGGGCATCGCAGATTCTGGCCGACGAGGCCCGCGCTGCCGGCGCCTACTCTGGCAAAGAGCCGTTCAACTTTGCTGTAGCCGTGCTGTTCCCCGCCGCGCAGGTCAGCGGCAGCGCGCCGCAGGTTCCGACGGGTCTGCTCACTCACCAGGTCTCACGGTTCTAGCGAACTCAAACGCTAAGCTGGAAAACCCAGCATCCAAACAAACAAGGGGCGGAGATGCAGCAAACGCATGCACCTCCGCCCTTTTCGCATCAAACAATTACGCCGGTAAACCGGGCCGCAACGTCAGCGTTATCCACGCTGCGGACCTGCCGCCGCCACGAGCGGCTCTAGCCCCAGCTCGCGCGCGTAGTCTTCCTGCGTAAAGACTTCGACCAGTTCAAACGTATCGGCCGCATCGTCAAACGCAAAATGCAGCACTGAGCAGTTGCCCGGCACGCGTTCGCGCTCGTCAGCCGCCGCGCCCCGCACGTGGTCCAAAAACTCCTTGATAGCTGAGCCATGACTTACCGCGAGCACGCACGTATGGTCCGGACGCTGCATAAGATCGGTCAGCGTCGCCACCATGCGCGTGCGCACCTGGATCTGGCCCTCGCCGCCAAACTGCCGATAGAAGTCGCGCCACGGGCGCTCGGGCATAAGCATCACGCGCTCGGCCTCAAAGTCGCCAAAGAACCACTCACGCAGGCCGTCCAGGCGCTCGTACGCCAAGCCCGGCCACAAGTTGGCGATAGTCTGCTCGGTGCGATGAAGCGTAGAGGTGTAGGCATGATCGGGCTCAATGCCGCGCGCACGTAAAAACATGCCGGCGCGCGCCGCCTGGTCGCAACCCAACTGCGTAAGCGGCGAGTCACTCCACCCCTGAATGATACGCTTAAGGTTGTATATCGTCTGTCCATGACGGACCAGATACAGATCTTTATTCATAGGGGTCCTTTCGTTCGTTACCAACCCAAGAGCGAAAACGCCCCGTCGCAATAGCCAAAATGAAGCACGGCACCGTTGTCGGGTAGCTCTCCCCCGCCAGTCACATACTCAAGAAACTCCTGGCAGGCTGAGCCGTGGGAAACCGCCAGCACGCAGTCGTGCTGCGGCCGGGCCATAATACGGGACAGCGCCGCGACCATGCGCGACTGAAGCTGCACTTCCGACTCGCCGCCAAAGGCCACCGGATAATCGCCCCAGGGCTGCGGCGGCATCTCGCGATTTGATGTGCCCTCCAGCGAGCCAAAATGCCACTCACGCAGGTCATCGACCAGCTCAATGGAACGGCCCTCGCCAACGATAAGCTCGGCCGTATGCCGCGCCCGGCCCAACGGCGAGGAATACACATGATCAAAGGCCACGCCACGCGCCGCAAACGCCGTACGCGCCGTCAGCGCCTGCTCGCGCCCGCGCGCCGTAAGCGGCGAATCGTGCCAGCCCTGCAAAATGCTCTGCACATTGAGCTCAGTCTGCCCATGCCGCACCAAATACAGATCTGCCACACGCCCTCCCCTCGTACCACCACAAAGGGGACAGGCACCTTTGTGGTGGTTTACCGTCTGATCACGCCGCGGTGACGCTCAGCTACACCAGCACGTCGGCAAGCGGACGCTTGGGTACGTGGTGCACCTGCGCCTCGTCGCGCCAATAATTGATGGAGCCGTCGGGGTTGGAATCGATCGCATCGATCACCTGTGTCTCGGCCGGAACGCCAAACGCCATGATCAGCTTGAGCTCATACTTGTCGTTATTGAGCCCCATGGCTTCGATCGCGCGGGGCGTAAAGGCCTTGAACATGCAGGCTGCCACCTCGGGCGTGGCGCTGCGGGCGGCGAGCATCATCGTCTGCGCGGCAATGCCCGTGTCGACCTCGGTAATGGGAGCGGCAGGCTTGCCCGAAACGGCGCGCTCGGCCAGAATCGCGATATAGCCGGTCGGGCGCTCGCCCTCGGCAGGACCCGGCCAATCCTTAAACGCGCCGGCCCATGCGAGCTCGTCAAATACACGCGCGCAATCCTCGGCACCGCTCACCACGTGAAAACGCAGACGCTGAGCATTGGCGCCGCAGGGAGCCAGGTGCGCCAGTTCCGCCAGCTCGAGCAAAAACTCGCGCGGCACGCGCATGGACTCGTCAAAACGGCGGCACGTACGGGCACGACGGACCAGCGCATCAAACGCTTCCAGACCGAGCTTTTCGCAACCTTGCTTTGCCATCGATTCGACACTCGACGGTGCCTCGGGAACTGCTTCGTTCATAGGGACCCCCAATACAAGCCAATTGTCCTTAGGAAAATCTAACCTAAAACGTAGGCAATAACGAACAGGGCTGCAATGTTCTACACCTGTTGAATAGAAAATCGCGACGTGGGGAACAACGGAAACAATTCGGGACCTTTGGGTTACGTTTCGCCCTCCCCGACCCATACGCCAGCGCCTTTAAGCGATACTGGTTGTAACGATCAAGGCTTACGCCGCACGGAAAGGAGACATTATGGGCATCTTTAAGAACGATGACCAAAAATCGAGCCAGTTTGGATTTGACGAGAAAAGCATGGCGGGCAAAGCCGTCAAGGCCGTACGCTGGATCTACGCCATCACGGGCGTCTTAGCACTCATTGCTGGTATCGCGCTGCTTTTTGCACCCGCCAAGTCCCTCGTCTTTTTGACGACCGTCCTGGGTTTTTACTTTGTAATCACTGCTGCCATCAGACTGTTCACTGCCATTTTTGAGCCGCTGCTGCCCACCGGCTGGCGCGTGACGAGCATCATCTCCAACCTACTCATTATCTTGGGCGGCGTCATAATCCTGCGCAACCAGGCCTTCTCGACCGCGACGCTCACCACGATGGTGGTTATCGTGGCCGGCTTTGGCTGGATTGTCGAAGGTGTCATGTCCATTCTGGAGTCCGAGCTTTCGTCCAACCGCGCCCTCGCCATCCTGAGCGGCGCACTTTCCATCATCGCCGGCATGTTCGTGTTTATCTATCCGCTGTGGTCGGCCAAGATGCTCGTCATCTTTAGCGGCGCCGCGCTGCTGGTGTTTGGCGTAACGCTGATTGTTCGCGCTATTCAATTTGGCAAACTGGTGCGCTAGATGCCAAAGACGCTCTTTATTGATGCAGACGCCTGCCCGGTCACGCGCGAGTCGATTGACTGCGCGCGGCGGGCGGGCGTCGCCGTTGTTATCGCCGGCAACAGCACGCAAAACCTGGAACGGCACATTCGCCGCGACGACCCGCGCGATGCCGAGCACGCGCGACGCGGCTTTTGGGTCACGACGCTCGACGTGAGCGTGGGCGCCGACAGCGCCGACTTTGCCATTGTCGAACGCCTGCAGGCGGGCGACGTGGTCGTGACGCAGGACATTGGCTTGGCGAGCATGGTGCTCGGGCGCGATGCCGCCGCTATCGGTGTGCGCGGGCGCGTCTACGACAAAGCGACCATCGACATGCAGCTGTTTATTCGCCACGAGGAAAAGAAGGTGCGCCGCGCCGGCGGACGCACTCGCGGGCCGGCGGCATTTACCAGCGAAGACCGCGCCCGCTTTAAACGCAACCTCACCGAGTTGCTGCACTAACCAAGGTAGATTTTTGAGACATGCCTAAAATCTACCTTTTTGTTTTGAGCGGTGTGAGCGCTCGGAATCCATGGCTCAACAAAAAACGGGCTTCAAAATGCCATGCGTCGCCGCATTGCGCAGGCGCTGAGCATGGCTATTTGAAGCCCATTTTTTAGGCCTACTTAGAGGCCAACGGCGGAGAGGATGAGGCCCCAGCCAGCGCCGATGACGCACATCATGATCAGGAACACGGCATTTTCGCGGGCGCTGCGGTTGGTGCGGAACAGCACCAGATAACCCACGCCGGCGGAAATGAGCGTGCCGGCGAGCATCGGCGCCAGTTGCAGCGCGCCTTCCAGATACAGCTGTGTAATGACCACGCTCGCCGAGCAATTGGGAATCAGCCCGACAAGCGCCGAACCCAGGACAGCGAGTGTCTCGTTGCCGCGCAGGAACTGCTCGATCGCGGACTCGCCGAACGTCTCGAGCACGGCGACCAGAATCAGCGTCACCAGAAAAATGAATACCGAGACCTGCACGGTGTGCGAGATCGCACTGCGGATGATCGACAGGACAGGCGTCCCTTCGTGGGAGTGAGAGTGACCGTGACCATCATGGTGTTCATGTTCGCCCTCATGACCGTGATCGTGGCCATGTCCGTGTTCGTGCTCGTCCTCGTCTTCATCACAACCGCAATGGTCGCGCTCGCACAGCTCGTGGATGTGGTCGGCGCTCACGCCTGCCTCGGCCACCTCGTCGATGATGTCACCGCCGCTGTGGTCGTCGTGCGCGCAGTTCACGTGGGCCGGGTTGGCCGCGGTTCCCAGCACGGTACGGCGAATCGCCGCGTGCGCGCGGGCGTTACGGCGCAGGCCGCGAATGGCAGCGTCCACGATAAAACCCGTGACCAGTGCGATCAGCGCTTTCGAAGCCAAAAGCATCGCCATAGTCTGCACGGGAACCTGCTCGGCAAGCAACAGCGGCAGCATCTCATCGGAGGTCGAAAGGAACACCGCCACCAACGTGCCCAAGGTCACGACACGGCCGGCGTACAGCGTTGCTGCCATGGCCGAAAATCCGCACTGCGGCACCATGCCCAGCAGCGAGCCAACCACGGGACCCGCAGCGCCGGCGCGCTTGATAGCGCCGTTGACGCGGTCGCCCGCAACATGCTCAAGTGTCTCGAGAGCAAGATACGTCACCAACAAAAACGGCACCAGCGACAGCGTGTCCTTGCCGGCGTCGAGCAGAATATCAATCAGTAAATCCATGACGGATGGAACCTTTCGTGTCTTTCGGCAGCATTGTAAAAGTCCTAGCGGTCAACTAGGGTATTGTAGTTGTCCCGGGCGCGGTGCCAATAGTTGCCTATGGTAAACTATCATCTCGCCATAACTCAGTAACCTAGAGCCGCACAATGCGGCCCGTCCAAGGAGTAGCATATGAACGTATCGCAAGCACTCGAATACGAGCGCCAGCCGTTTATCCCCATGTTTATCTACGGCGACCACGGCGCCATGGAGTCCGAGCGCCAGAAGGGCGAGGAGGCCCTCAAGGTGCTCGAGACCGAGTACTTTACCGCCGAGGGCGACCCCGGCTTCGACTTTGCCACCGTGCGCGACCTGGCCGACCGCAACCGCGACCTGTGCGACCAGATTGGCGAGGCGCGTCTGCGCAACGTGACGCCCGCGACGCTCTCGCGCGGCCTGTCCGATGCCGACACCTGCGCCGCCATCGGCAAGATGCAAAAGCGCACCGCCGCGTCCGTTATGCGCGAAATCCGCGGCGACCGCGACGCGCTCGGCGTGGCCTACGCCCGCAAGCCCATCCAGGGCACCGTGCTCGGTATCGACATCGAGACCACCGGCCGTGCACCCGAGCGCGGCTATATCATCAACGTGGGCTGGGAGATCATGGAGCTCACCAGCGACGCCGTCCCGCATGACGCCGAGGCACACTACTGCGGCCTGCCCGACATCTACCGCGGCGAAGATGTGCCGCTGTCGAATATCCACCACATTACCTGGGACGACATCGACGGCAAAACGCCCTTCCGCGAGAACAAGGAGCTGCAAAAGCAACTGCTCAAGCTTATGAAGAAGTACCCGTACATGGCGCATAACGCCGCCTTTGAGGACAGCTGGTTCAAGATTCACCTGGACGGTTACGCCGAGGCACGCCGCGCGGGTAAGATCATCGTCATCGACTCGCGCCAGATCTGCCGCAGCCTGGACGCCGACGTGCGCTCGCTCCCCCGCGAGTCCGCCCCCGCCGCGCTCGAGAACTGGGCACGCCGTCGCGGCACCCTCGCGCCCGACGCCAACGAGCAGCATCTGGGTCTGGACGACACCGACCTCATGCTCCGCACGGTACAGGCCGAGTTCAACCTCAAGAACCTATTCGCGAAATAGCAACGCCTGCGACAAACACTACTTGCTCACGAGCGGCCTCGCAGCGGGAAACACCGCAGCGGGGCCGCCCTACGTTCCACAGATAGATCTGCCATCACAAATTCTGAACCCTCATTTTGAACGATTTCGGCCAATTCCCGACACGTAATTCGTTGTCGGATGGTGATGCATCGATATCAAATGTGCAGCAATTGAGTTTTTATATGCTATAGCTAAGCTGCGATAACATTGATTTTAGGCATGCCAACCCATAATTGCGTCAAGCTTTTGGACAGCATTTGGTTAGGCCCCTAAAACGACTTTCCCACTCAGCGCCATCAGCACGGCATTAGCTGACACGATATATACCATGAGTATCGTATTGTCACATACCACTGCAAAAGCGGTCTACCAGGCCGCGCATTCGGCGTCTACGAAAGACACCGAGCCCTGTAACCCTGCCGCGATTTACGGATCATGTCCCACCGGAACGCTCCTTGACGCAGCCGCAGAATGGCTCACCAAACACGATGTTTCCCTTGACGCAAATGATTGCCTCGAAGTAATGGTGTTTGATCGCAGGAATGCGCGCTATGCAATGAACTGTCAATGCCACGTTTCGTCAAAACGATTCTCGAGCTCACGCTTTATAGAGCTCAAAGATGGCATCTTCATTGTTGGCGTTGAGCTTTGCGCACTTCAGGCCGCCACCTATCTCCCTTTTCGCGAACTGGTGGAGTACTACTTTGAATTGTGCGGCGCTTACTCCCTTGGAACCGGCTCTTCCACCTCGTATAACGAGCGTTTCGCGCTCACCTCGACCGAAAGGTTAAAACAGTTCTTTAATTCCATTACCAGATGCGACGGTCTGGCCCTTGCCCGAAAGGCGATTCAATGTGTGCGCGACGGATGCCGGTCTCCTATGGAAACGGCCTTTGTCATGATGCTAACGCTGCCTAAAAGCGAAGGAGGGCTTGGTATTAAGGGAATTGAGACCGATTGCGAGGTGCAGGTCACCGCTGCCGCAAAGAATCTCACGAGACGCAAAAAGTTCTTTATGGATGCGTATCTAAAGAAATCTCGCACAGACATTGAATACAACGGGTTTTATCATGACGCGGAAGAAGACCGCGCCATCGATGAGGAGCGCAAGAATGCGCTTGCGTCCATGGGATACGGAATCATCACCGTCAGTCGCTATTCCTTTATGCATGCCAGCGCTTTCGTTAGGGTCATGGAGGCGATCCAACGGAAAGAGGGCATACGCCCCTCGCGTCTGCCAAAAGACTTTCAAATCATGCAAGAGGACCTGAGACAGTTTGTGCTCAGAAGGTTTATAGAAGAGAAAAAGAGAATTCAGAAGCAGCTTCGCCAGGATTCCGAAGATCGTCAACGAATCGACCTCGAAAAAGCAACACTCGAAGGCATCACGCTGGATGACCCGACAATAAATGAAGTTCCGGCAATCGATGACATGCAGACTGTCGAATCCGACAGCCCATCATTTGCCCAAATAAGCAGCCTCGCGCCCGAGGGCAGAATCTTCGGGGCCGGAAGCTAGACCGGCTAACAAGGTGGGTACCCTAGCGATGTGCAAAATTGCGAGTATTCAGCAGGGTCGGCCCTCCAGCACCCACAAGTTAATCCAAATGAAAAACAAAAACGCTATCGAACGGGAACGTTAGGCAACATTTGAGGAAGACCTTGTCTGTTTACCGCCCTTGGATAACTCTTGAGCGGCTTTATTTGGCCTGGAATAGATTAACGGACCCCCTATAGTTGCAGAATACTCCAATTTTTGCACGGCGCGGGGGCACCCACCCCGGCATCGGCTATCAAAACCGCTCAGTCCGGAATCTCGTCCACTATTCCCCATCATTTTATGCGACGAATTACCTGTACGTCATTGACATATGAACATGCGCTCATATAATCGGAAGTAAGTTATATGAGCGCATGTTCATATGAAAGGATATTGCAATGAGCAGCCACGCTGATGAAACAAAGACTGGCATCGAGGCCACCGAGCCGATCGTCCCCACCACCTGCTCGCCCGAGGACCTTCCCGACGAGGAACTTCTCTACGACCTTGCCGACCTGTTCAAGGTCTTCAGCGACACCACGCGCATCAAGATTCTCTATGCCCTCATGGGCCGCGAGCTCTGCGTGGCTGACATCGCCGAAGCGACCGCGACCTCGCAGTCTGCGGTGTCGCACCAGCTGCGCACGCTTAAGCAGTCGCACCTGGTCAAGTTCCGCCGCGACGGCCGCAACATTCTCTACTCGCTCGCTGACGATCATGTCTATACCATGCTCAACCAGGGCATGAGCCATATCTGCGAATAGCAATCAACCACGGTATCAGCGCGGCCGGCACCCAGACCGCCAACACAGGGAAAGGAACCCACCATGAAAAAGCAGTTTAAGCTCGACGAGATCGATTGCGCCAACTGCGCGCGTGAACTTCAGGACGAGCTGGCTAAGCTCGATGGCGTCAAGTCCGTTTCGGTCAACTTTATGACCCAGAAGCTGACGCTCGAGGCCGACGACGCCAAGTTCGACGAGGTCCTGGACCGCGTCGTTGAGTTCACCGCCGACGCCGAGCCGGACTGCGAGATCATTCTCTAACCCGCGCACACGTTGACCTGTAAGGCCGCGCTTGCCGCGGCCTTTGCTCGCGAAATTATATGAGCAAGTGTTCATACACTCAAATGGGAGGTTTGAATCATGGCAGCCGCCGACCCCAAAAAGAAAAAGAAGAAGCGCAAGAAGAAAGAGTCCCTTGAGCACAAGCGCAACCGCATCCTGGTAGCACTGGGCATTTTTGCCGTTGTTTATGCCCTCGACGAGCTCGGCGCCCTCACTATCGCATTTGGGGAGCCCGGCAACATCTACGCCAGCTTCGCGCTGTTCCTCGTGCCGTTTTTGATTGCCGGCTACGACGTACTGCAAAAGGCATTCAATAACATCCGCCGCGGCAAGGCCTTCGACGAGAGCTTCCTCATGGCCGTCGCGACCATCGGCGCGTTTGCCATGGTGCTCTTCCCCGACACCGACCCGCACATGGCCGAAGGCGCCGCCGTCATGCTGTTCTACCAGGTCGGCGAGTTGTTCCAGGCATACGCCGTGGGCAAGAGCCGCAAGTCGATCAGTGCCATGATGGACATCGCGCCCGACTACGCTAACGTCGAGCAAGCCGACGGCACACTCGAACAGGTCTTTCCCGATGACATCGCCGTCGGCACCGTGATCGTGGTCAAGCCCGGCGAGCGCGTGCCTATCGACGGCGTCATCGTCGAGGGCGAAACCCAGCTCGACACCGCCGCGCTCACGGGCGAGTCAGTCCCCCGCCCCGCCAAGACCGGCGACGATATCATCAGCGGCTGCATCAACATGACGGGCCTCATCCACGTGCGCACCACCAAGCCCTTTGGCGAGTCAACCGTCGCGCGTGTTCTGGAGCTCGTGGAGAATGCCAGCGAAAAGAAGGCGCGCACCGAGAACTTCATCACGCGCTTTGCCCGCGTCTACACCCCCGCCGTCACTGGCGCTGCCGCGGTGCTCGCGCTTGGCGGCGGCCTGGTGACTGGCGCTTGGTCCGATTGGATCCTGCGCGGCCTGACCTTCCTGGTCGTCAGCTGCCCGTGCGCCCTCGTGATCAGCGTACCGTTGAGTTTCTTTGGCGGCATCGGCGGCGCGTCCAAGCTGGGCGTTCTCATCAAGGGCTCCAACTACCTCGAGACGCTCGCCGACGTGGACACCATCGTCTTCGACAAAACGGGCACCCTCACCAACGGCACGTTCTCAGTCGTCGCGGTGCACCCCGAGGCTGGCTATACCGAGCAGTCGCTGCTCGAAGTCGCAGCCCTTGCTGAGTCGTTCTTCGATCACCCCATCGCGCAGTCCGTGCGCGACGCCTACCAGGGCGAGGTCGACCCCAAGCGCGTGAGCGACTCCGCCAACGACGCGGGCCACGGCGTGACGGCAACCATCGACGGCAAGCACGTCGTCGTTGGCAACGCCAAGATGCTCGCCGCGGCCGGCGTTGAAGCACCGGACTGTGAGGTTGTCGGCACGATCCTCCACGTGCTCGTTGACGGCGTGTACGCCGGCCACATCGTGATTGCAGACACCGTTAAGGCCGATGCGGAGCAAACGATTCGCGACCTGCATGCCGCCGGTATCAACCGCACCGTCATGCTCACGGGCGACCGCGAGGAGGTTGCAGCGTCTGTGGCCAAGCAACTCGGTCTCGACGAGTTCCACGCGCAGCTCCTGCCGGGCGACAAGGTCGAGCGCGTTGAGGCGTTGCTCGCGGCCGAAAGTGACAAGGGCAAGCTCGCCTTTGTCGGTGACGGCATCAACGACGCGCCTGTGCTTACGCGCGCCGATGTGGGCATTGCCATGGGCGCCATGGGCTCGGACGCCGCGATCGAGGCCGCCGACGTGGTGCTGATGGACGACAAGCCGTCCAACATTTCCCGCGCGATCCGCGTGGCGCGCAAGACCATGTCGATTGTTTGGCAGAACATAATCTTTGCGCTGGGCATTAAGCTGCTGATCCTTGTGCTGGCAGCGCTGGGTATCGCCAATATGTGGCTTGCCGTCTTTGGCGACGTAGGCGTGGCGATCATCGCCATCCTGAACGCCATGCGCGCGATGGGTGTCAAGAACCTGTAGCGCTCGTGGTCCCTCCGGCCGGGGCCGGGCTTGGTTTTGAAAACGTCCTCGCGCATGAGGCCCGTCTTTCTTGCTCCTGCGGAGCAACGGAAAGGCGGGCCTCGCGCTGCGGAGTGTTTTCAAAACCAAGCCCGGCCCCGGCCTGCATTGACACAGCTGGCGGTTCTTGGGCATCGCTTGCTGGCGGGGTTCCTTTGCTGAAATGGACTTGGCCGAAAGGGCCGCTGGTCCCGGTCGCTGGTTCGCGCTTTGCGTGAACTCCGCGCTACTGTGGGTCAGTTAGGCTTCTGTTGTTGGACCCGCTACATCTTCCCGTCTCAGCATCGATCTTAGCTTCTCGAAGCTCTCCTCGCTCAGGCAGTGCTCCATGTGGCAGCCCTCTTGCGACGCGACCTCGGGCGTTACGCCTGCGTCCTCTAGCAGACCTACAAAAAAGCAGTGGCGCTCCCACATTTGACGGGCAACCTCAAGACCGCGTTCCGTCAGATGCACGTCGCGTTTGCCCATCTCCACGTAGCCGGTGCTCTCCAAGGCCGCCATGGCTTTAGAGACGCTTGCTTTGGTTACGCCCAAGTATTCGGCAACGTCGATCGAGCGCACGATGCCCTGACGTTCCGATAGAACGTAGATCGATTCGAGATAGTCTTCTCCGGATTCACGCAGGGCCATGGGCCGCCTTTCGCGATGGCTTCTAGTTAGCCTTTGGATACTTTTGCTTGATTTACTTTACCGCAAAAGTTGCCCATGTCTTACTACTTTGCCTAAAAGTTAGCCGTGTTTCACAAAACATGCGGGACGAAAACAAAATGGGGACGCCCCGCAAGGAGTGTCCCCAGCTGCCGGCAGAAAAGGAACGTCCCTAAGTGCCGGCCGCAGCTACAGTAGCCCAAAGTGCTTGGCGGCGCTGTAAATGCCGTCGTCGTCTACGGCGGTCGTAACGTAGGTCGCCGCGGCCTTCACGGTATCCTGCGCGTTGCCCATGGCCACACTTGTGCCCACGGCCGAGAACATCGACAGGTCGTTCTCGCCGTCGCCAAAGGCGATCGCCTCGCTCGCGTCGATGCCCAAGCGCTCCAGCGTCGCCGCCACGCCCAGGTCCTTGCCGCCGTTAGCGGGAATAATATCGCAGAACAGATCGCACCAGCGCGTAGTGAGCGAATGCGACACGGAATCGGTCACGATATGCTCGTCGGCCGGATCAACAAAGGCGCAAAACTGGTAGACCGGCGCGTCAAAGGCGTGCTCAAACGGCTCCTCATGGTAGACAATCCCCGCGTTACTGCCAGCCGTCACCACGCGCTCGGACAGACGGTTCACAAACGAGTTCTCGCCCTGCATGCACAGCGAGTCGTAGCGCCCCTCGGCCACCTGGTCCACAATCACCGCAACGTCGTCCGGATCGATCGGGCAGCTACGGTAAACGCCCTCGGCATCAAAACAGTGCTGGCCCGAAAGCGTAATGTACGCATCCCAACCAAGATCGAACAGCCAATCGGGCATCTGGTAGGTCGGGCGACCCGTGGCAATGACGCACGCAATCCCCTGCTCGTGAAAGCTGTCGAGCACCTGCTGCGCCGACGCCGGAATCCGGTGCGTCTCAAAGCTCAGCAGCGTGCCGTCGATATCGAAAAACGCGGCCTTGATCATCCTCGCCTACTCCTCGCCCTCGAGCTTCTCGCTCGCCTCGAGCCACGCCATCTCCAACTCGTCCATGGCGGCGTGGGCCTCGTCGATCTTTGCCTGCTGCTCGCCCAGCGCCGTGTAGTTGGTGGGATCGACCTGGGCCATGGCGGCCTCGGCCTCCTCCACGCGGGCGCGCTGCGTCCCCATCTTGCGCTCGAGCGAGCTCACCTCGCGGCGGAGCTTCTGGCGCTCGGCATTGGAAAGTCCGTTGGGCTGGCCGCTCGACTTGGGCTTTTCGGCTGCAACCGCTGCGGCGCCGGTGTCGAACGTGCCGGTCTTGGCGCTCGGCGCGCCCACGGGCTCGCCCTCGGCAGTAGCGTTGCACAGGCGCAGGTACTGGTCGACGCCGCCGGGCATATGCGTCAGATGACCGTCAAGCAGCGCCCACTGCTGGTCGGTCACGCGCTCCATCAAGAAGCGGTCGTGCGTCACCAGGATCAGCGTGCCCGGCCAGCCGTCGAGCAGGTCCTCGACAATCGCCAGCATGTCGGTATCCAAGTCGTTGCCCGGCTCGTCCAGGATAAGCACGTTGGGCTCGTCCAGGATCGTCAGCAGCAGCGACAGGCGACGGCGCTGGCCGCCCGAAAGATCGCCGATGCGGCTCCAGAGCTGCTGCGTCGTAAAGCCCAGGCGCTCGCAAAGCTTCTCGGGCGAGGTCTCCTTGCCGTCGATGACGTAATACTTCTTATAATTGCTCAGAACCTCGCGGATCGTGTCACCCATGTAGGGCTCGAGCTCCTCGAGCTGCTGCGACAGCACGCCAAAGCGCACCGTCTGGCCGATCTTCACACGGCCGCGCAGGGGCGCGATCTTGCCCTGAATCACGTCAAGCAGCGTGGACTTGCCGGCGCCGTTCTCGCCCAAAAGACCATAGCGGTCGCCCGCACCGATGAGCCAGGTCACGTCGGAGAGCACCTGCTTGGGCGCGCCGTCGGTATCCGCATAGCCGGCGTCCACGTCGACCACGTCGATAACCTGCTTGCCCAGACGGCTCACCGCCAGGCGCTTGAGCTCCAGCTCGTCACGCACGGGCGGTACGTCGGCGATCAGCTCGCGAGCAGCCTCAACGCGAAACTTGGGCTTGGTGGAACGCGCCTGGGCGCCGCGGCTCAGCCACGCGAGCTCCTTGCGCGCCATGTTGCGACGGCGCTCCTCGGTAACGGCGGCCATGCGGTCGCGCTCCACGCGCTGCAGGATATATGCCGAGTAGCCGCCCTCGAAGGGATCTACCTGGCCGTCGTGGACCTCCCACATGCTGGTGCAGACCTCGTCCAAGAACCAGCGGTCGTGCGTGACCACGAGCATGGCGCCCTGGCCGCGCTGCCAGCGGGCCTTTAAGTGACGCGCAAGCCAGTTGATGGTGCGCATGTCCAGGTGGTTGGTGGGCTCGTCGAGCATGAGCACGTCGTAGTCGCCGATCAGCAGGCGCGCGAGGTCCACGCGACGGCGCTGACCGCCCGAGAGCTCGCCCACCATGCCCTCCCAGGGTACATCGCTGATGAGGCCGGCGAGGATCTGGCGCGTACGCGGACTCGACGCCCACTCATACTCGGGCGTGTCGCCCACGACGGCATGATGCACGGTGTCGGTATCGACCAGGTTATCCTTTTGGCCGAGCAATCCAATCGTCGTGTCGCGGCGGTGCGTCACGCGGCCGTCGTCGGGCTCCAACGTGCCGGCGAGCACGCTCAGCAGCGTCGACTTACCGTCGCCGTTTTTACCGACAATACCAATACGGTCGCCCTCGCCCACGCCGAGCGTAACGCTATCGAAAATATGCTTGGTGGGAAACTCTAGGCTGACGGAATCGCATCCCAAAAGAATCGCCATATGCCCTGCTCCTTCGTAGAGATTCAACGTTGTCCATGATAGCGAAAACCACCACAAAGGGGACAGGCACCTTTGTGGTGGTTTTGGGCAAGCGCACCAGCACACGACACAAAAAGGCGGGCCATCTCCCGCAAGAGATGACCCGCCTCTCCAATCAGTCCCGCGACAACCGTGGCCGCCGCGGGCCTCAAGCATGTCCCGGACTAGGAGAACATGCCGGTGAGGTAATCATTCAGCCGCTTATCCTTGGGCCGTTGGAAAATCTCGTCAGTTTCGTCGTACTCGACCATATCGCCCATGTAGAAGAACGCCGTGCGGTTGGACACACGCGACGCCTGCTCCATGTTGTGCGTCACGATGACGATGGCACGGTCGGCAACGATCGACGACATCAGGTCCTCGATCGCCAACGTCGAGATGGGGTCGAGCGCCGAGCAGGGCTCGTCGAACAGAATCACGTCGGGGTTGAGCGCCAGCGTGCGCGCGATGCACAGGCGCTGCTGCTGACCGCCCGAAAGCGCATAGGCGCTCTTGTCGAGCTTGTCTTTGACCTCGTCCCACAGCGCGGCGCCGCGCAGGCTTTCCTCGACCATGCGATCGAGCTCGTCGCGGTCGGTGATGCCGTGGCGCTTGGGCGCAAACGTGATGTTGTCGCGAATGGACTTGCGAAACGGATTGGGCTGCTGGAACACCATGCCAATGGAACGACGCAGCTCGTACGTGTTCTCGGTCTTGGTGTTCACGTTGCGCCCGCGGTAGTTGATCTCGCCCTCCACGCGACAGCCGCGAATCTCGCGATTCATAAGGTTGAGGCTGCGCAAAAAGGTCGACTTACCGCAGCCCGAAGGCCCGATGAGCGCCGTGATCTCGCCCTTATGGAAGTCGAGCGACGTATTGTGCAGCGCATGGTGGTCGCCATAGTACACGTTGACGTCCTTGGCGGAGAGCACGACCTCGTCGCTCACGGCCTTGCCGCTCACGCGCACGCGCCTCTCGCTCTCCCCCACGCTCGACAGAAAGTCCTGGGTGTCGGACGCGGCCGCCTCGGTTGCGGGCGTTGCATTCATATCGCTCATTCGGCCGTCATCTTCCTTGCCAGTTGCTTGCCCACGATACGGGCGACTACGTTAAACAGCAGCACGCAGGTCATCAGCAGTGCGGCGGTGCCCCAAACGATCTGCTGGGCCTCGGGGCTGCCCTCGCCATAGATCTTGTAGATGTGCACGGCCAGCGACTCGCCGGGACGGAACACGTTCCAGGCGCAGGTGGGGCTCGACAGGTTAAAGCTCAAGAAGTTCAGGCGAACTGGCGAGCTCATGCCCGAGGTAAAGAGCAATGCTGCGGCCTCGCCAAAGACACGGCCGGCCGAAAGCACGATGCCGGTCACGATGGCGGGCATGGCCTCGGGAATCAAGATGTGCAGCGTTGCCTCCCAGCGGGTGAGGCCCATGGCCAGGCACGCATCGCGCTGGGCCTGCGGCACGTCCTCGAGCGCCTGCTGAATCACGCGCACCAGGATGGGGATGTTGAACATGGTGAGCGCGACGGCGCCGGAGATGATGGAGTACTTCCAGCCCAGCTGCACCGAGAATACCAGAAAGCCGAACATGCCTACGACAATGGAGGGCAGCGAGGACAGCGTCTCGATGGCGGTCGAGGCGATGTCGCGAATAGGCCCATCGGGCGCGTACTCAACCAAAAAGACCGCGCCGCCCAGGCTGATGGGCACCGAGATGATCAGGGTGATCAGCAGCAGATAGAACGAGTCGAACAGCTGGTAGAGCACGCCACCCTGGGTGCCGTTGGCGCGCGACGGCTCCGTGAGGAAGCCCGGCTTAAACAGTGTCGAGATGCCCTCGAACAGGATATAGGCCACCATGGAGACGACGATGAGCATGACGATGGCAACGATCGCCGTCAGCACGCCCGTGGCGATGCGGTCCTGCTTTTGGACACGCCCGAGTCTCGCCTCGTCGATGTGGATGCGCGTGCTAGCCACGAGCCTTCGCCCCCTTGCGGCCAATGAGATGGATGATCAGGATGAAGATGAGGCTCATGCCCATCAGTAGCAGACCGAGTGCCCACAGGACGTCGTCCTGAGCCGAGCCCTCGGCATAGACCGCCATGGACGTGGTGAGCGTGGTGGTGATGGTGGAGGCCGGCGACAGCAGCGACGTCGGCATGGCCTCGATACCGCCGATAACCATGCGCACGGCGAGCGTCTCGCCAAAGGCGCGGGTCATGCCAAGGATGACCGCGGTCATGAGCGAGGGCATGGCGCTCTTGAGCACCACGTGCCAGATGGTCTGCCAGCGGGTGTAGCCCAGCGCGAGCGAACCCTGACGGTAGCTGTCGGGCACGGCACGCAGGCCATCGACCGAAAGCGTGGTCATGGTCGGCAGGATCATGACGGCCAGCACGATGGCGCCGGGCAAGATGCCCAGACCCGTGCTCACATGGAAAACGCTCTTCATAAGGCCGACGACCACGTGAAAACCGATCAGGCCAAAGACGACCGAGGGAATGCCGGTCAAAAGCTCAATGAGCGGCTGAAAGATCTTGGAACCAAATTTGGGTTGGATCTCGACCGCAAAGATGGCAGAGCCGATGGCGATGGGCAGCGCGATGAGCGTGGAGAGCATCATGACCGAAAACGAGGTGATGATCAGGGGCAGGGCGCCGGTATAAGGCAGGCCGTTATCAGCCGTGTTGGCCAGGTCCCACTTGGTGCCGGTAAAAAACTCGATGACCGAGACGCCGTCCTTGACAAAAGCCGAGAGGCCCTTTTGGGCGACCATAAAGATGAGCGCGGCAACGACAAGCGTCACGAGCGCTACGCACGCGCCCGTGACGCCCAGGCCCACGTTCTCAAGGTCGCGCTTTGGCAGCTGTTTTGCCATTGCAAACCTTTCCGGGGGCGATTACTTATTTAGCGGAGACCTTGCCGCTGGCGTCCTTGACGACCTTCATGGCAGAGACGGGGATGAAGCCCTGCTCCTCGACGAGCTTGCCCTGGACGTCGTCGGAGAGCATGAACTCCAGGAAGGCCTTGGTAGCCTCATCGGCGTCCTTAGAGCAGTACATGTGCTCGGTAGCCCAAATCTTGAAGGAGTTGTCGGTGACGTTCTTGCTCTTGGGCTCGACGCCCTCGACCTTGACGGCGTTGAACTTGGAGTCATCGAAGTGCGAGAAGTCGAGGTAGGAGATGGCGTTGTCGGTGCTGGCGATCTGAGTCTGGACGTCGCCGGACTTATCGAGCTCGGCGTCGCCCTTAAAGTCGACAGCCTCGTCGCCAAAGACGGCAGCCTCGAAGGTGGCGCGGGTGCCGGAGCCGGCCTTGCGGTTGAGGACGACGATGGTGGCGTCGTCGCCGCCGACCTCCTTCCAGTTGGTGATCTGGCCGGAGAAGATGCCCTTGAGCTGCTCGAGGGACAGGTCGTCGACCTTGACGTTCTTGGAGACGACGGGGCCCATGCCCACGACGGCGACCTCGTGGTCGACGAGGTTCTTGACCTGGTCGGCCTCGAGCTTGGTCTCGGCGAAGACGTCGGAGTTACCGATGGTGACGGTGCCGGCGGCGACAGCGGTCAGGCCCTTGCCCGAACCGTTACCCGAACCGGAGACGGAGACGTCGGGGTTGGCATCCATGAACTTCTCGGCAGCGGCCTCGACGAGAGCCTGGAACGAGGAGGCGCCGTCGTAGGTCACCTCGCCGGAGACGGACTCGGCAGCAGCGGCGCTACCCTTGTCGGCGGCGTCGGATTCGCCGGAGCCGCCGCAACCAACGAGACCGAGACCGACGATGCTGGCAAGACCACCAGCGAGGCCGAGGAACTGACGACGAGAATAAGCCTGATCGAGCATGATCTTCCTTTCATACATGCGACTCGCGGACACCCTGCCCGCTTTGCTGTTTGGAAAGATACGTCCCCGATCGGGCAGCGCCCGCGCCAACTGCTGTTTCTTACGGGCATTTGATAGACCCTTACCGCAAGCGCGGCTCGGCTTTACAAACGAATAACAAACCCGCCGCCAAGCATGACCCGCCTTTTACAAGGTAGTCATTGGGGACGTTCTTAAACGACCGCCCCAGCGAGCGAGGATTATTGGACACTCAAATAACGAGAGTGGATAATCTCCCACTTTGAGCCTGTACACAGGCCAAAAACGGCAGACTATCCACTCTCATTCCGAGATGAGCTGCTACGCGGGCTGGTAATACCGCGTAACCCCAAGCAAGATATAGGGGTTTCCCAGGTGCCCGAGATTGCCCCGAAAGAGGAGCGCCGCGTACTTTGGTACGCAAGCGACGGTTTGAGGGGCAAGGTCGGGTGCCTGGGGAAGCCCTAGAGCTCGAGTTCGTTGAGGCGAAGGATCGCCACGATATAGATCTTGAGCGCCTGCTTGAGCTGTTCTTCGCTGGCGCACTCGTTGGGGCCGTGCATCTGGCCGCCCCATGCGGGCAGTTCCAGACCAGTCTCCTCGGGACCAAACGAGACGGCGCGGGCAAAATTGCGCGCGTACGTGCCGCCGCCCATGGCAAAGGGCTCGGCATCCTTGCCCGTAAACTCGTTGTAGGTGTCGATGAGCGCCTTCACGGCCGGGTCGTCGGCAGAGACCGAGAACGGCACCTTTGTACGACCCACGCGGCACGTCACGCCAAAGCGGCCCACGAGCGGCTCGAGCTGCTCACGGATGGTATCGGCGCTCGTGCTATCGGGGAAGCGCACGTCGATGACCTGCTCAATGTGGCCATCTGCCACACGAATGACGCCGGGGTTGCAGGTGAGCGGGCCAAACGCCGGGCTCGTCGCGTCGATACCCAGGCCACGACCATAGGCGTCCGCATGCACAAAGGCCAAAAACTTGACAAACTCGTGCTCGGCAGGCGTCAACAGGCGCTCGTTGCGTGCGCCAAACGTATCCTCCACCTCGCGCAGATACCCCACGATCAGGCCGACGGCATTAATCGTTCCCTCGGGCATCGAGGCATGGCCACCGATACCGTGGGCAAAAATCTGCGCATGACCGTTGTCGAGCGTCGTGATCTCAAGGCGATCGGCGTTTTCAACGGGCGCCGGCAGCTCCTCGGCGGCAATCGCAAGTTCGCAGATAGACTGCGACGGAATGGCGTTGCTCGCCTCGGCACCGCTCCAGGACACAATGCGCCCGCCGTCGATCTTGGGGCTCACAAGCGTCGCCCCAAACTGACCCTTCTCGGCATTGCAGACCGGGAACTCGGCATCGGGCGTAAACAGAAAGTCGGGGTTCGCGTAATTCTCCAGATAATGGTGAACGTCGGACATGCCCACTTCCTCATCGCAGCCCAGCAGCGCGCGGAAGGTGTAGCGTGGGGTAATACCGTGCTTGAGCAGATAGGCACCGGCGTAGAGTGACAGCACGGCAGGACCCTTGTCGTCGATAACGCCGCGGCCAAGCAGCCAGCCCTCGCGACGCTCCATCGCAAACGGGTCGGTGTTCCAGCCGGGGCCGGCGGGAACCACGTCCACGTGGCAGATAGTCGCGAGCTGCTTGTCGCCGCGGCCGGGAATGTCGGCGATGCCCACGTAGCCTTCGTCATCGCTTGTCTGGTAGCCGAGCTTTTGCGCAATGCCGAGCGCGCAATCGAGTGCATCACGGACTGGGCGGCCAAACGGCGCACCAGGTTCCGCATCGGCGGCAATGGCAACAGACGGATAGCTCACCAGCTGCTCGATATCGGCGACGACATCATCCCAGACCTCGTCGACATACTCGGCGACGCTCTGCTCCACCTGATTCATGGACGACCTCCTTACCAATGAGCGGCGAGCGCGCTCGCCCCTCACATTACGTCATTAGATAGCGAAAAGTTTAGCAAGCTCGGCCACCGAGTGCACCACTGCATCGGCACCCGCCGCCTCATGCTCACCCGGCGCCGCCGCGCCCGAATAGATGCCGATGCACGGCACGCCCATCGCGTGCGCGCCCTCCACATCGTTAAAGCGATCGCCGATCATCGCGGCATCGTCCGCCGTCGCGCCGAGCGCCGCCAGGGCATCGCGAACCGAATCGGCCTTGGTCTCGCGCCCCTGCGGAGGATTCATGCCAACCACGGCTTCGAACTGAGAAAGACCAAGCTCATGCACCATGTCGATGCATTTGGCCTCCATGCGTGACGTCGCCACGGCCATACGCTTGCCCCGGGCGGCCAACTCATCCAGCAGCTCGGGAATCCCATCGAACACGGGGTACTCCTCCGGTCCCAGCTCATCAAAAAAGGCGCGGTACTCGTCGGCCACCACAAGCGACTCCTCGCGGGAAAAGCCGTAAAAGTCGTGAAAGCTCTTCCACAGGGGCGGCCCGATCATGCGGCGCAGATCACCCATCTGCGTCTCCGAAAACCCGCGCGCAGCCAGCGTCTTGCGCGTCGAGGTCATCACTGCCCGACCCGTATCGGCCACCGTACCGTCAAAATCGAACAGCACAACCGGCCGCTCGCAAAGTTGCAATGCCGCCATCGGCACCCTTCTTCCCCAGTTGATGATTTCCACACCACCGCTTCAAACTGTTGACTATTCAACAATTGAACCTAGCAATGTAGAGCAACTCCACTATACTTGTCGCACTATGCTTTCAGAAGGCGGCGCGCAAGCGCCCCAACGAAAGGTGCAATTATGTCTTTTGCCATCATAACCGACTCCACGTCGGACATCTCCCCCGCCCGTGCCCAAGAGCTCGGCATTTACGTGATTCCGCTGCATGTGATTATCGAGGGCGAGGACCTGCTCGACCAGGTGCAGATTACCGCCGAGGAATACGTCGCCCGCATGGCTGGCTCCGAGCAGCTGCCGCACACCTCGCAGCCGAGCGCCGGCGAGTTCAAGGCGCTGTTTGACCGCGTACGCGCCGATGGCCACGACAGCGCGATCTTTATCTCGCTGTGCAGCGAGTGGTCCGCCTGCTATTCCAACGCATGCCTGGTCGCCGAGACCCACGAGCTCGACGTGCGCTGCATCGATTCGCGCACCGGCTCGGGCGCCGAGGGCCTGCTGGTGGAGTATGCGCTGGCCATGCGCGAGGACGGCCGCAGCTTGGACGAGACCGAGGCGCAGATCCGCGCGACGCTGCCCGACGCCCACCTGCTGCTGATTCCCCGCACGCTCGAGAACCTGGTCAAGAACGGCCGCGCGCCCAAACTCGCCGGCCAGCTGACGCAGATGCTCAACATTCGCCTGGCCGTTTCGCCGGAGTGGCAGTCGGGCGAGATCAAGGCCGTCAAGAAGGGCCGCGGCGCCAAGCGCATCGTCGCCAACACCATGGCCGACTGCCTCGCGTTTTTGGCTGAACACCCGGGTTCGAGCGTGCGCGTGCTCACGACCGGCGCCGCCGAGGAGCAGGAGCTTGTCAACGAAGCACTCGAAGGCCAGGACTACGTAGACGCCGGCACCGGCCCCATCGGCTGCACCATCGCCACCCACGTAGGCGTCGACGCCATCGCCATCAGCTATTGCCCCCGCTACCAACCTGCCAATTAGGGACAGATTTATTTTGGCAGGTTTTATCTGGGCAAACGTTAAACGCTAACAGACCTGTCCGACAAGATCGGACCTGTCGGGGCTGTCGAACAGCCATGGTGCAACCAGCCCCAGCAAAGCCGTCACGCCGGCGCGCCCCAACTCAAAGCGCACCGGCGTTGCTTTAAGAGTTGCGGCGGGACGGTGACCGCTTGAGCCGAAAAGCCGCGAACCGCTTCCCATTACGCCGCAACTTCATTGCCGCCCAACCAGCCAATCGAGAAATTGGCGGCGATCGATGCTTTGTCCAACCCCCTTGCGATACCCTCTGGGCAAAAAATGGCAAATATGAGTACTGTTACCAGTTTAGTAACAGCGAAATCTGGCTGAATATGCCGTCTTCCACCAATTCCGAGCGTCATAAAGTCCCGAATCGCCATGTCGAGAGGGTTGGTTATATCAAATTTCGGCCGATTGGTCTTAAATACGTTCAAAATGATATGATACTACCCCAACAACAGTACTCATATTTGCCATTTTTTGCCCACAGGGTCTATTCGAGGGCGGCTCCCGGGGTCTCCAGCCCGCCTCATAGCCGCTCAAACCCATTCAGCAACAGCCGCCGCACATTTTGACACCAGCTGAACACCACTCACAGAGTCGCATTCCACTATCACCGAACCTAAATCGGAATCGAGCGCCCAAAAAACCAAAATAACGTACCCTCATCTCAATGGACCATGAGAAGAACGGCATTTACATGAGCACCGTCACGCATCAATACGCCCTCATCGGGGGCGCGTTATTCCAATTCAAGGAAGCAGTCTCTCACGTATCGGAGCCGCACAGCCAAATCGTCATCTGCAGCAACGGCCCAGACATCCGCTACGCAACGCTCGAAGAATGGGAGAAAGCCGGAAAATCTTTCGGCAAGCGAGCGCAGGTTAAGGGCCTCGTCACCAGCACGAGTTCAGCGCGCGAAAAACTCGAGCTCTTTCGCAATCTCTTTACTGGCCGCAAAGATGTTTACGCCCATGGGTACCGCAGAAAAGACGGGGGAATCGGCTATACACCCGCCTGCGCAAATGAGTGGAAGTCAGGCATTTGCCCCAAAGTAAATCGTCAGAAAACCAAATGCGCGAAATGCGGCAACCGCATCTTCCCCAAGCTGAGCGATGCCGCGATCATCGCCCATTTCAAAGGCAACGACGACAGGCTCCGAGACGTCATAGGTCAATACGTTCTCGATAGTGACAGTAACACAAAAGTCCTGGTCATCGACTTTGACGGAGCCGATTGGAAAGAAGCGACAAACGCCATTCGGCTTGTCGCAAAAAACCATGGGATCGATGCTGCAGTCGAGCGATCGAGATCAGGTAACGGCGCGCATGTCTGGTTTTTCTTCCTAGAGCTCACCAGCGCAAAGATCGCACGAGAATTTGGAAGCAGCCTTATCACCGAAGCGGCGGCGCTCAACAAGACAATCACCTTTGAAGCTTTTGACCGGATGCTGCCCGCGCAGTCCACCATTCCTGAGGGCGGCTTCGGAAATCTCATAGCACTGCCTTTTCAAGGAAAAGCGCAGCGAAAAGGGAACAGTGTATTTGTTGACGAGCAATTTGAGCCCTTTCCCGATCAATGGCTTTACCTTTCGCAAATTCAGCTGGTTCCACATGCAACGGTGCAAAATCTAATCGAAAGCATCGACAATAAACCGCATGGAATATCAGCTGCAGTGGCGGGAAACACCGCCGCGCCACATTCTCAGAGGCCGCGAAAGCGGCTTCCGCTCACGCTGCAGGACTTCCCGTCATCGCTACCCGTCACGCAAGCCGATATGCTCTACATAACCGAAAAATCTCTGAGCCCGGCCGCCCAGATGGAGGTTCGCAGACTTGCAACATTTGCCAACCCGGAATTCTTCCGTGCCCAATCAATGCACCAATCAGTATTTGGCAAACCGCGGTACATAGACCTCAGCGAACTTAGAGATGGCTGCGTTGCGATTCCCAGAGGCTGTAAAGCTCAACTCGAGCGGCTGCTTCAAGAAGCCGGCGCTTCTACTCACTATTCAGACAAGCGCATGTCGGGCAATCCAATTGTGATGACATTTAAAGGGGCTCTTCGCCCTGAACAGCAAATTGCCGCCGAACAGATGCTCAACTATGAGGACGGGATCATGTCCGCGCCGACGGGTTTCGGGAAAACCGTCATTGGGGCCTATCTTATTGCCGCCATCGGTCTTCCAACGCTTGTCATCGTTCCCAAGACTGCGCTCATTGCCCAATGGAAATCCCAGCTCGAACGGTTTATCGACATTACGGATAACAGAAAGCCAGTTCGAACCCCAAAAGGACGAATCAGTAAAAGGCAGCCTCCGCTCATTGGCCAAATCGGAGGAGGCAAAACCACCATAAGCCATCTCATCGACATTGCTTCATTCCAGTCTCTGTCCAGCAAGGACCCCCAGACCGGAGAACCAATAGCCAAGGAGCTCGTTCGCGATTACGGTCTCATCATCTGTGACGAATGTCACCATGCGGCCGCGCCACAGCTTGAGCTTGTGCTCAAGTCCGCTCCAGCCAAATATGTATACGGCCTTTCCGCGACGCCTGAACGCTCGGACGGACTCACGCGAGCACTCTCAATGCTCTGCGGCCCGCTTCGCCATGTCATTGATCCAAAAACGCAAGCAATCCAACAGGGAATTCAGCGCGTTATTAGGCCGCGTTTTACCGGAGTTCGACTACCCGCCTACGAACCAGGGGCGTCCTTTAATCAAGTTCTCGATCTCCTGTGTGCGCACACAGCGAGAAACAAAGCAATTGTCGACGATGCCCTCGAGACCGCGTCAAACGGTCGACATCCGCTTGTGCTATCCAAAAGGAAAAAACATGCCGAAGAGCTATGTAGACTGCTTCAAAGCCGCGGACACGAACCTATACTCTTAACCGGAGAAATCGACGCCAAAGAAAGAAAGGCAATACTGAACAGCCTTCCCGGCTTCGAGCATGAGCATCGAATTATCATCGCAACCGAAGGCCTTCTGGGCGAGGGTTTCGACCTGTCTTACCTTGACACTCTGCTCATTGCCACACCGATATCTTGGGACGGCAGCATAACGCAGCAGGCAGGCAGACTACATAGAAGTCACGAGGGCAAGCAGCGGGTTGAGATATTCGACTATGTTGATTTGTCGATACCCATGCTCGCGCGCATGTACCAGAAGAGACTCAAGACCTACGCCAAGCTGGGGTATGAAGTCTTTGCAGCAAATGACAACAAACGGGCCGATCAAAACATCCTCGTTAGGCCGGCAAGGGCCGTGGAGGCATTAGCGGATGACATCGCGCGCGCAATGAAAAGCATTTTTATTGCCGCGCCCTACGCATCCGCTGCATGCCTCGCAAAGCTCGCTGCCGTACTCACAGGCGCCGCCGACCGTGGGATTGCCCTTGAGATTTCAATTGCCTCGACTCCGCACAATGACGTGAAAGCGATTTTTACCGAGATGAACGTCGACTATTCCATCAAAGCCGAAGGGCGCCTGTGCGCGTCAGTAATTGACGAGGAAACCGTCTGGTACGGAACTATTCCATTACTGGCCTTTCCTAAGAAAGAGGACTGCAGCATCCGTTTCAAAAGCAGCGAAGTTGCAGCCGAGCTTTTAAGCGAAATCCAGCGAAGAGGAGAACCGGAGGTCGCAGCCACGAACGGGATGTCTCCAACAGTTACGGTGGAATAGGGGCCGTTTTTGGCCAATCGGCCGCGAATCAATCCCTATTCCCCCGCGAATCATAAGCGAGCAATCAGCCCTGCGGACCCTGGAACAGCTCCTCATGCGAGCCCATTCTGACCAGCCGGATCACAGGATTAGTCTTATGCGGCAAATAAAGAACGACCACATCGACCAAGCCATCGGATAGATGGAAATCGATGTGGCCGTTGTAGTTGCCGCCCGGGTTTGAAAGCTCGTGGGTACCATATTCCGCGGGAAGCGAGCCGTGAGCCGCAAGCTCTGCGACTGCCGCCTTAAACTCGGTTTTTAGCTGCGGATGGATGCGCATCGTCCGTTTGTAATCCGCCTTAAGCTGAGCCTCGACCTTAATCTCAAACATCGCTATTCCTCATCGAGGAATGATATAAGCTCATCAGCGTTATTGAATGACGGGCTGTCGTCCGGCAGAATCCCCAACTCATGAGCTTCGGCGATCACCATGGCACGCCTCGTTGCCTCCTTGGGCACCTCCGCCCTTCCTACGATCTCAAAAGGAATCTTTCGTTGATTTACCAGCTGCCGAACAGCAAGGTTGAGATACGAATTGAGACTCAGACCAACCGTATCCAAGAACTCAGTCGCCTGTTCCTTGAGCCCCTCTTCGATGCGAACCGTCGTAGGCTTAACCGTTGCAGTAGACATACGCGACCTCCTCGCCTCGTCTTTTGCATCAGTATACCCAATATAAATGGCAATCTGATGTTAGATAACATCAGATTGCCATGCGTATTCATGTCGCGTGGGCACGGTTGATCTACATCAGCCCGCTGAGCGCAATGTCAACGGCCTCGTTGAGGTCGTCGGTGATGTGCACCAGCTCCTGATCGAGTGGGCTGATCATGCCGGCATCCATCACCGGGCCGTTGAGCCAGTCGAACAGGCCCTGCCAGTACTCGCTACCCACCAGCACAAGCGGCATGCGCTTGACCTTGTGCGTCTGCACCAGCGTGAGCACCTCGAACATCTCGTCGAGCGTGCCAAAGCCGCCGGGAAATACGATGGCGCCCGAGCTGTACTTAACGAACATGGTTTTGCGCACAAAGAAGTAGCGGAAGTCCATGCCAAGGTTCACGTATTTATTGAGCCCCTGCTCGTGCGGCAATTCAATGCCTAGGCCAACTGACTTGCCGTTGACACTCGCCGCTCCCCTGTTGGCCGCTTCCATGATGCCGGGGCCGCCACCGGTGATGACCGCCACGCCACGTTGCGCGATCTTGCGCCCGACGGTACGCGCCGCCTTGTAGAGCGGATCGGTCTTGGGCGTGCGGGCGCTACCGAAGATAGTCACCGCAGGTCCAAGCTCGGCAAGTGCGCCAAAGCCATCGACAAACTCTGCCTGAATTCGCAGCACGCGCCAGGGGTCGGCGTGCAGCCAGTCAGTCGACTCCTCGGGCGCCAGCAGGTTGGCGTAGGTGTTGTCCTTAGGAATCATGGGGCCGCGCATGACCACGGGGCCGCGGCGGTACGTCTCGTCGTAGGCAGGCTCGCCCTCGACGTTCTCATTCTTAATCATGGGTACTCCTATCGAGAAAAAGAAAAACGGGCGGGGTCGACGCCATGCGTCAAACACCCGCCCGAACATCAACTATTCGGTATGGTACCCACGATGCATCAAGTGCTTGCAAGGCATCGGTCAGCGGTCGTGCAACCGATGCCAGCGAAGGCGATGCCCGGCGCCGGCTGCGCGCGGTCGATTGGCACGCGATCTCGACACCGCGCGAGCGCCCCCGTAAGCGCACCCACAGCTCTTAGTAATCCACCGCCGCTGGGCTGTTCATCCAGTCACTCACGAACGCGCCGTAACGACCCTCGATAATGGCCTGGCGGGCGCGCTGCATCAGGTTGAGCAGGTAGTAGATGTTGTGCATCGACAGCAGAATGCCGCCGAGCATCTCCTTCTGCGTGACCATGTGACGGATGAGCGCACGGCTGTAACCGCCCGTGCACACCGGGCAGGTGCAGGTGGGATCGATGGGACCGTCGTCGTGCGCAAAGCGAGCGTTGCGGAAGTTGAGGCGACCCTCGCTGGAGAATGCCGTGCCCATACGGCCGGTGCGCGTCGGCAGCACGCAGTCAAACATGTCGATGCCCACGCCAACGCCGCGCACGAGCGTGGTGGGGTTGCCGACACCCATCAGGTAGCGCGGCTTATGCTTGGGCATGTACTCGCTCACGAGCGGCGCCAGGGTCTCGAACATGGTCTCGTGATCCTCGCCCACCGAATAGCCACCGATACCATAGCCCGGGAAGTCGCCACACTCCTCCAGATGGCGCAGCGAACGCAGGCGCAGATCCAGGTGCATGCCGCCCTGAACGATGCCAAAGAGCGCCTGGTCATCGCGGGTATGCGCCTTATAGCAGCGCTCGGCCCACATGCTCGACAGCTCAACGGCGCGCTCAACGTAGGCGCGCGTGGCGGGATAGCCCGGGCACTGGTCGAGCTGCATGCAGATATCGGAGCCGAGTTTCATGGCGATTTCCATGTTGTCCTCGGGCGTCCAAAACACGTGGCGGCCGTCGTAATCGTTGACGATAAAGCGCACGCCCTCATCGGTGAGCTTGACGGCATCGTTGTGGCTGAAGACCTGGAAACCGCCCGAGTCGGTGAGGATGGGGCCGTGCCAGTTCATGAACTTGTGCAGGCCGCCCAGCTCGGCGATGGTATCCTCGCCGGGACGCATGGACAGATGATAGGTATTGGCGAGCACGATCTGGGCGCCGAGCTTCTTGACAGTCTCGGTAGGAATGCCCTTGACGTTTGCCTTGGTGCCCACGGGCATAAAGATCGGCGTCTCGATGTCGCCGTGCGGGGTGTGCAGTACGCCGGCGCGCGCGTGCGTCGTCGGATCCTCGGCGATCAGGTCGAATTTAAAAAGGTTCTGGTCCATAAACTGGAACTCCTTGGTTGCGGCTCATACGCAAACCATTATACGAGCAACCATCGAACCGCACCGACTCGACAGAAACCGGTGCAAGAGGGAGCGCGGCAAGGACACAGCAAATGAGCGTGGATTTTCGGACACCCACCTAACGAGAGTGGATAATCTCCCACTTTTGCCCGAAACACAGACCAAAAACGGGAGATTATCCACTTTCATTCTGCGGGCACTCATTTAAGTACGCCCCCGATGAGTGGAGCTATTTACCAGCCACGGCAACGCCGATATTTTGGCAACGTCAGCGAGCGGGTCGCATTTGAGACAAGGTGCCGTGAAATGAAAGGGCGCTGACCTTCTGGTCGCGCCCTTGAAATTGAACGGCAGATTGTCCAAATGCGGCCCGCGCAGCGTCGGCCGGTCCGCCGTTCGGTAGAACGGCGGAACCCCTAAGGACGCTGGCCCATGCCACCCTCGAGGGTGACGGTCTCGCCGTTCATATACTTAAAGTCGGGACCGCAGAGTTGAACGACAACGCGGCCGATTTCCTTCTCGACGTCGCCGTAGTGGCCTGCCGGCGGCATGTGGACGTTGGCCTTGAACGCCTCGGGATAGGCATCCTGGAAGTTCTCGAGCGCGGCGGTCCAAGCAAGCGGGCAAACGATATTGACGTTGATGCCGTCCTTGCCCCACTCGTTGGCAGCGACGCGGGTCAGACCGCGGATGCCCTCCTTGGCAGCGGCGTAGCTGCACTGGCCATAGTTGCCAAACAGGCCGGCGCCCGAAGCAAAGTTGACCACGGAGCCCTTGGTCTCCTTCAGGTGCGGGTAGGCCTTCTGCATGTACAGGTAGGTGGCATACAGACCGGAGTAAATGGCGAGGTTGAACTGGTCCATGGTGTGATCGGCGATCGTCACGCCCGAAGCGCTGGCCTGAGCATTGTTGACGACGGCGTCGATGCGGCCGAACTCCTCAATGGCCTTGTCGATGACGTTCTGGACGACGGCCTCGTTGTCCTGACCAGCCGAGACATCGGCCTGAACAGGCAGAACCTTGACGCCGTACTCGGCCTCGAGGGATTCCTTGGCAGCCTCGAGCTTGGCAACGTTGCGGCCGGTAATGACGAGGTTTGCGCCCTCCTTGGCAAAAGCGATATCGATACCGTAGCCGATGGAGCCAGCGGAGCCGTCCTTGAGCGTGGCCTTGCCGCCGCCGGTGACGATCACGGTCTTACCAGTGAAAAGTCCCATACAAAGTCCTTTCAAATCGCGACGGGCCCGCCCGTCGACTGCGCGCATCCAACTTCACGCGCCAAAAGCTGACATGCAACTTTAGCGGGTTCAAGTGAAAAATAAAGCCCATGGCAGGCGAACGGTGCAACGTCTTTCGGCGAAGGGAATGTCAAGTAAAAATTGGATAGAGCGACCGAGTTTTTGTTAACGCAACGAGTCATCGAACACGTTTTGAAACTTTGCTGCGGGGCGCGGGATGTCGGCGCGAGACTTTATCATAGGGTGACGAACAACGATGAGGAGCACATGCCTATGACAGACGAGCTGGACCCCCAGACTCAACAGCATATTGATAATTCCGCAGACACCATTGACGACTGCGATACTTCCACCAGAAGCGATGGCGGCATTGATGCCGCTGTCGAGGAGGCTCCTGCCGCCGCAGACGAGGCCGCAGACGCAAATGTCGCCGCAGAGCAAGACAAAGAAGAGCAGCTAGAGCAGCCGGACCCGAGCGATACTGAGCCCAAGGCTGAGAACGCTCCGCAAGCAGCGGGCCCCATCGAGGTGTCTTCGGAAGAAGAGCTCGACGCCGTCATGGACTCCATGATGGATGCCGTCAAAGCGATGAAGGACGCTGTCGCCGATGCCGACGTTGACGCCGAAGAGGAAGAGGCTGCCGAGGCCGCCTCGACCTTTGTACCCGGCGAGACCCCCGTTGCCGATCAGGGCAGCACTATGCCCTCGTTTCTGCAGCTCGAGCATCCCACGATTGGCGCGGACGCCGTCGACCCGCATGCAGCGGGCTTTTCCGTGATCGAAGGCGGCACCGGCAATATCGCCGCGCCGCAGACTGCCGATACGAATGCCGCCGAGGCCGCGCACCCGACCACCTCGCATGCCCCCGCCACGAGCCGCGACCTGGGGAGCGCCGTCTCAAACACCGCTAACGCCGTGGGCACTTTTATCGCCCAGGGCGCGTCGGCCATGCGCGAGATGAACGCCGCAAAGAAGGCACTCGCCGATGCCCGCGCCCACCTGTCCGAGCTTGAGCAGCGCATCGCCGACCAGGCAGAGGAGCTCGAGACGCGCCAGGACATCGCAGGCCGCTACGATCAGATCATCGCCGACCAGCGCCAGGCAATCGCCACGGCACAAAAGACCGCTGCGGCAGCTGAAATTAACCGTGATGCCCATGCCGCCAAAGCGACGGAGCTCAAGGGCCAGCTCGAGCAAATGAAAGCAGAGGACGATGCGACCGAACTCCGCCTGAAGGCTGCACTCGACGCCGCGGAAGCCCGCGAGGCGAGTTCACGCGAGACCGGCAACCGCCTGGTTCGTCGACTCGAAGATTCCAAGCGCATCCGCGACAAAGTGAAGGCTGAGCGCGATACCGGTGTCGCCGCCGCACGACAAACTGCCGATGCTACGCGCGCACAGCTCGAGACCTTGCGTCGCGAGTATGCCGAGCTGCAGCGCAACCCTTCGGCAAATCCCGCCAATTACACCGTGCGCACCAGCGAGCTGTCTATGCAAATCTCCGACGCTGCCGACGCCCTCCGCAAGGCCGAGGAAGACATTCCGCGCGTGACCGCCGATCTTGAGCATTCACTTGCCGCCGCCGAGCAGGCCGTCGAACAGGCACAGGCCCCCATCGCCGACGCTAAACGCGCGCACCAGGCCGTAACGGCCGAGGCAGATGCCGCGCGCGACGAGCTGCAGTCCGCAAAAACTGCCGCCGCGACGCGTCAGCGCGAGCTGCGCGAAAAGATCACCGCGCAGGACAAGGCACGCCGCGAGCAAGAGCAGGCCATCGCAAACGCCCGGGCAGATGCCGCGCATGCGCAGTCGATTATCGAGCAGGCGACCGAGGTGCATGACCATCCCGAAATCACCGAATCGCTCGCCGGGTCCTTGGCACGCGACAAGGCCGAGCATACCGAGACCGAGCGCGAAGTTGCCCAACTCGAGGCCGCCGAAGACGACGTGCGCAAGCGAACCCGCGACTCACGCGTCAAATTCACCGGAGCCATCGTCTGCATCATCGCCGCAATCCTGGTGATCATCGCAATCTGGCTGTTCATGAGCAAGTAAACCAGTTGCCAAAAACGCCCCAACGCAGTTGCGGTGAGATAGTTCCTGTTTAGCCCTCAAAAAGGCCAATTCAAGCACTATCTCACCGCAACTTTTTGGTGCAAAGGGGTCAGGCTACTTTGCACCAACTTGGTGCATATAAACCAGTCCCCATTGCGCCAACAACGTTTGCCCAGATAAAACCTGCCAAAATAAACCTGTCCCTTTTTGGCAGGTTGAACCACGGCAACACCGATGTTCTGGCAAAGTCAGCGAAAACCCGCCAGAGCGAGCAAGATGACGTGAAAGAGGAGGGCATTGACCTTCTGGTCATGCCCGACGATTGAACGTCAGATTGCCGCTCTGGCGGGTTTGCAGCGTCGGCCGGTTACGGCGTTTGGAAAACGCCGTAACCTACTGAATGAGCATTGCGTCGCCAAAGCTGAAGAAGCGGTAGCGCTCCTCGATGGCGGCGGCGTAGGCATCCATGATCTGGTCGCGGGAGGCAAGCGCGCTCACGAGCATCATGAGCGTGGAACGCGGCACGTGGAAGTTGGTGATCAGCGCGTCGACCACGTGATAGGTCGAGCCAGGCATGAGGTAGAGCTGCGTCGTCGCGTTCTCGCGCACCACGATGTCGCCGCGGCCGAGCGTGTCGGCCCCATCCTCGCGGCCTTCAAAATAGCGCGCCGTCACAGCCGGATCGGACACCGGCGCGTCCACGTCAAAGGCGCTCTCGAGCGAGCGTACTGCGGTGGTGCCGACGGCGATCACGCGATGCCCCTCGGCCTTTGCCTTATGCACGGCGTCGACAACCTCCTGCGACACGTGGTAGCGCTCGGTGTGCATCACATGCTGCGTGGGATCGTCCTCCTCCACCAGACGGAAGGTATCGATGCCGACCTCGAGCTCGACGGCGGCAAACTTGGCACCCTTGGCCTCGATGGCGGCCATGAGCTCGGGAGTAAAGTGCAGACCCGCCGTGGGAGCGGCAGCCGAGTGCTCCTCCTTCATGGCGTAGACGGTCTGGTACTTCTCGGGATCGCCCTCGTAATCGGTAATGTAGGGCGGCAGCGGCACGTGACCGGCGGCGTGAATGGCCTCGTCGAGCGTGCGCGGCTCGCCGGCGGCATTGCAACCGGCCGGCTCAAAGCGCACCAGGCGGCCACCGCGGCTATCGGTGACAAAGTCGATGACCTCAGCTGTCAACACCACGGGCGCGCCCTCGGGCGCATGGGCGCCACCGGCGCGATACTCAATCTGAGCACCGGGCTTTAGGCGCTTGCCCGGCTTGACCAGGCACTCCCAAACGTGACCCAGTGGGTCAACATCCTCGCGGCGCTTGAGCAGCAGCGTCTCGACCACGCCACCCGAGCCCGACTTGCGACCGATCAGGCGGGCCGGCATCACGCGCGTCTTGTTGATGACGAGCACATCGCCCGGCTCGATATAGTCGATGATGTCGCGGAAGATGCGGTGCTCGACGGTGCCGCCATGCTCCAGCGGCGTTCCTGCCTCGGAACCCTCGCGATCCACCACCAGCAGGCGGCAGGAGTCACGCGGCTCGGCAGGAGCCTGGGCAATCAGTTCCTCAGGAAGGTTATAGTCAAAATCATCGGTACGCATAGACACGTCGGATTCTCCTTATATAGCTAAAGTCCGCTCTACATCCTAGCAGGCTAACGTCCCAAATGAACTACTTTTTGGCGGCTTTACGCTCGTCGCGGATGCGGGCGCGGTCCATGGCCGCCTCGACAGCCGAGAAGCGGCAACCACAGTAGTTCTGCCGATACATGCCAAGCTCGCGCGAACGGCGAGTCGCCTCGGGGTAATACGGGCGAAAATCGCGAATGACCGGGGTGAGACCGCAGGCGGCAGCCAGACGCTCCAACACGTCATTACAGGTCTCGAACAGCTGATACGGCGAGACGGCGAGCGTCGTACCCACATATTCGAACCCGCGCTCCTGGGCCACACGGCATGCCTCGGCCAGACGCAGGGCATAGCACGCACGACAGCGACGGGGTCGATCGGCGCCCAACGGGGCCACACCGGCCTCCCAGCGCTCGCGGTCCTCGTCTGCCTCGATAAGCTCAATGTCGCCATCGGCACACCACCGGCGCAGTTCGTCCAGGCGGCGCTGCCATTCATCGCGCGGTTGAATATTGGGGTTGGTCCAGCAAATCGTGGGCTCAAACCCTTCCTCGCGCAGCAGGCGAACCGGCTCAAGCGAGCACGGCGCACAGCAAGCATGCAGCAGCAACGGCTTCATCAACATCTCCTCCCCCGCAATAAGTAGTCTTTTTGGGACGGGGCTATTTTGACTACTTTTGACGTAAAGCAGCCGCAATGCCTATCTCAACAGAAAAGTAGTCAAAATAGCCCCGTCCCAAAAAGACTACTGACCAAAAAAGCGGACGCCAAAGGATGTGTCCTCGCAGGCGACGATACGGCGATCGCGCAGGATGGTCCGCGCGTAGTACCAATCGCCCACACAACCCGACAAATGCAAGCCTGCCGCCAGGTAGCACAGCAGCGGATAGCCCGAAAACGCAAACCCCAAGGCAAACGCCGCCGTCAAAACAACCGTCGGCGCCAGGCAAATGAGCATGTACCGCCGGCGCGAATACACAACGCCCTCGGCGCAGGCATAAATCATGCAGGTTTCGAGATTTGCCCCAAAGGTCACATGCGCACCGGCGGGCGCAAACAACTTAAAGAACACACCGTGAACCAGCTCGTGCACGACAAACGACGCCGCAGAGACGACCGCCAAGCCGACTATCCAGCCCAAGACCGCCATCCAGCCGCCCGCGTCGGCCGCATCCAGGTCTGCGGGCCCGCCCAGCAGCATAAACACCGGCACCAGGCACACGGCAAACACCACAAGCACGGCCATCCCCCACACGAAGCAAGCGTGCAGAAAATCCTCGTCTTCAAACGCATGTATGTTGGAAATCTCATTCATAGCATCTTAGGATAGCGCCCCCGTCACGCACCCGCCCGCATGTGCGATAATGTCGAACGATATGCACGAATTGACCACCGCGTCGCCAGGCCTTGCGCCCGGACGCGCTCTCACCATATGCGAAGGAGTCCCATGGCATCCAAATACTCCATGAACGACCGTCCCAGCTGGCCTCGCCGCGCCATCGTTACCGCCGGCGAGCCCTACGGCAACAAGGGCCTTCACTTTGGCCACGTTGGCGGCGTCTTTGTCCCGGCCGACTTCTTCGCCCGCTTCCTGCGCGACCGTCTGGGCCGCGAGAACGTCATCTTCACCTCGGGCACTGACTGCTACGGCTCGCCCATCATGGAGAGCTACCGCAAGCTCAAGGAGAACGAGGACTACGACAAGTCCATTAGCGAGTACGTCGAGTCCAACCACTCCCGCCAGGCCGCGACCCTCAACAACTACAACATCAGCTGCGATATCTACGGCGGCTCGGGCCTTGAGCCGGCTGCGCAGATTCACAACAAGGTTACCGCCGAGATTATCGAGCGCCTGCACGAGCAGGGCACCATCTCCAAGCGCTCCACGCTGCAGTTCTACGACGCCAAGGCCGGCACATTCCTCAACGGCCGCCAGGTGATTGGCCGCTGCCCCATCCAGGGCTGCAAGTCCGAGAAGGCGTACGCCGACGAGTGCGACTTGGGTCACCAGTTTGAGCCCGAGGAGCTTATCGCACCCAAGAGCCAGCTCACCGGCGAGGTGCCCGAGCTGCGCCCGGTCGACAACCTCTACTTCGACCTGCCGGCCTACCTCGACTTTATGAAGACCTACACCGCCAAGCTCGCCCAGAACCCGCAGGTTCGCTCCGTGGTCTCCAAGACCATGGAGGAGTGGCTGCTGCCGGCTCAGCTCTACATCCAGAATAAGTTCCGCGAGGCCTTCGATGCCGTCGAGGACCAGCTCCCCGAACACACCGTGCTGGAGCCCGAGGGCAACAAGAGCAGCTTTACCGTCACCTTCCCCAGCTGGAAAGAGCGCGACGACGCCCACGCGGTGCTCGCCAACGGCGGCGTGCGCTTCCGCAGCGGCAAGGCGCTCGTGCCCTTCCGCATCACCGGCAACATCGACTGGGGCGTTCCGGTGCCCGAGGTCGACGGCGTGACCGACGTCACCTGCTGGTGCTGGCCCGAGAGCCTGTGGGCGCCCATCAGCTACACCCGCACCGTACTCGCCCGCGACGCCCGTGCCGCCGGCGTGACCGAGGGCGTCGCCGCCCAGGATGCCGCCCTCATGGGCGAGCCCGCCGCCGATTCCACGCAGGTCCCCGCGCCCACCTACCAGCACAGCTCGCTCGACTGGCGCGACTGGTGGTGCTCTGACGACGCGCAGATCTATCAGTTCATCGGTCAGGACAACATCTATTTCTACTGCATCGCGCAAACCGCCATGTGGGAGGCCCTGGGCTGGGACCTTACGCAGAGCACCGTCAGCGCCTGCTATCACCTGCTCTACATGGGCAAAAAGGCGAGCTCGTCCTCGCAGACGCCTCCCCCGCCGGCAGACGACCTGCTCAACCACTACACCTGCGAGCAGATGCGTGCGCATTGGCTGTCGCTCGGCCTGTCCGAGAAGCCGGTGAGCTTTAGTCCCAAGGCATACGACACGCGCGTGACCGGCAAGGACAAGGACGGCAACGAGGTGCGTGCCTGCGACGACAAGCGCGTCATCGATCCGGCCCTTAAGGAGAGCGCGCTGCTGACCGGCGTCTTCAACCGCCTGGCCCGCAGCTGCTTCTACGGCGTCGCCATCAAGGAGGGCGACGAGAGCCCCTATCGCAACGGCTGCATCCCCGCCGGTGCCGCCTCCGCCGCCGTGGTCGAGGCTGCCGAGCAGGCCGCTCTCGCCTTTGAGCAGGCCATGTACAAGTTCGAGACGCACCGCGCGCTTGCCGTGTGCGACGACTACCTGCGTGCCGCCAACAAGCGCTGGAGCGACGCCTCCAAGGCCGCCAACAAGCTCGAGGGCGAACCAGCCAACGCCGCCATGAAGCAGGCCCTCGTCGACGCCTTTACCGAGCTGCGTGTGGCGACCGTGCTCATGCACGGCATTGTCCCGGCCGGCTGTGAGCTCATCTGCGAGTACTTCGACGTCGATCCGGTCGCCTTCTTTAGTTGGGATAACATCTTTGCCTCCACGGACGAGTTTGTGGAGAGCCTGGGCGAGAAGCCCGGCGAGCACCGCGTGAAGCCGCTGCCCCCGCGCTTCGACTTCTTCAGCAAGCACGAGAGCCAGTACTAAAGCACGCCAGCAGCGGCGTGCCCGGAAAGTAGTCTATTTGGGACGGGAAGGAAAGACGGATGTCCAAGCCGCGTCGTCGTAAGCAGAAAAAGCAGGTCAAGGCCGAGCTCAAGCTTAGGCAGTTTGCCGCTACCGAGCTTTCCGACCAGCTTGCCGCCCAACACTCCGCCGCCGACCTGCCGCGCTTTATGGTCGACACGGTCGCCGGCGCCTATGCACCCGCCGATGCTCAGCTCATGATCGAGGGCTTCGGTGCCGCTGCCACGCGCCCGGTCACGCTGCGCGCCAACACGCTCAAGGCGACCGCCGAGGACATCGCCGCCGCACTCGACGCAGCCGGCATCGCCCACCGCCCCGTCGCATGGTACCCGGACGCTTTCATCCTGCCCGAGGCCCAGGTTTCCGACCTATGGGACCTCGACATCTACCGCGACGGCAAAATCTACTTGCAAAGCCTGTCGTCCATGATGCCGCCGTTGGTCCTGGGCGCTCAGGCAGGCGAGGACATCCTGGACATGTGCGCAGCCCCCGGTGGCAAGACGACGCAGATCGCCGCCCTCACCCAGGGCCAGGCACACCTCACGGCCTGCGAGATGAGCATTCCCCGCGCCGAAAAGCTTGAGTCCAACCTCCACCGCCAGGGCGCCAAAAACGTGCCCGTCATGCGCATCGACGCACGCGAGCTCGACGAATTCTTCCGCTTTGACCGCATCCTGCTCGACGCTCCCTGCACCGGCACGGGCACCGTCATCAGCGGCAACGAAAAGAGCCTGCGCGGCCTCACCGAGCAGTTGCTCGGCAAGTGCGCCCGCTCGCAGCGAGCACTTCTGGACCGCGCCATGGGAGCCCTCAAACCGGGCGGAACGCTCGTCTATTCGACTTGTTCGATCTTGCCGCAGGAAAACGAGGACGCCCTGCAAGAGGCCCTCGACAAGCACATGGACTGCGAGCTCATCCCCCTCGACGGCACGCCGAGCAAAAGCGAAGCACGCCGCGCCCAGGATGCCGGCGAGGAGCCGCGCATCGAGTCCAACGCTCTCACCGAGGCAATCGCCGCGGGTCAGGTATCGGCCATCACCAACGGCATGCCCGGCACGCTCACCATCCCGCCCAGCCGCGACTTTGAGGGCTTCTACATCGCCCTGGTCCGAAAACGCGGCTAGCGCACGGATTCAAAACTCAACAAGCTATTCCCGTGCGCGCTTGTCCTGCTGGTCACGGTGCTGCTTAAGCGCCTCGCGTTCCTTGCGCTCGGCTCTTTTGCCTTTAATGGCCGTAACCACAAAGTAGATGACCGCGGCGGCTACGATTGCGCCCACACACAGGCCAATCGAGCCCAACATTGCTGTAAATTCCATTCCGCGTCACCTCTCTTTTAAACGGGACTTTCAAGATAGCACCTCAATACCCGCCACCACAGCTCCTTCACGTTCGCCGGCCCTTCGGTCTAACGGATGGCACGGCGGGGAAAAATCAACTCGTCAAACGATTTAGCAAGTACAATGCTGCCGGCACCCTGCCGGCCGTCATCACATAGAATCGAGCCTCCATGGATACCCTCAACGACCTAAACGAGCGCGTCGACGCCTTTGTCGGCACCAGCTCCTTCGACACGTCAGTCACGGCAAACGACCAAGCCCCCATCGATGTTCCCGCCGAGGTTCACGAGGACATTGTCGCCTCGGTCGACTTCTCCGAGGTAGAACTTGCAGACGAATTTACCGAGCCCCAGGTGGCCGTAACTCCCAACGGCCTTTTGCCCATGGAGCCGCTGCCCATCGACGGGCGTCTGCGCAAGGCGGCTCTCCGCATGCCCGATGAGATCGAGGAGGCCAGCGGCTTTACGCTCTTCGGTCGTCGCATCAAGTCGCTTATCTACACCACCGACGTCGCGGTCATCCGCAACTCCAACGCCGATGCCGTCTTTGCCGTTTACCCCTTCACGCCACAGCCGGCCATTACGCAGGCGTTGTTGACCGTTGCCGAGTGCCCGGTCTTTGTAGGCGTGGGCGGCGGAACTACGACCGGTAAGCGCTCCGTACAGATGGCAGCCGTCTCCGAGATGCAGGGCGCGGCGGGCTGTGTGGTCAACTCCCCTGCCACTGCCGAAATGATCGAGCACATCACCAACATCGCCGACATCCCCGTCATCGCCACGGTCGTACGTTGCGACGACGATGCTCACGCCAAAGTGCGCGCCGGAGCCAAGATCCTCAACATCGCGGCCGGCAAGAACACGCCCCAGGTCCTGCGCGAGCTGCGCGAGCACTATCCCAACCTGCCGCTCATCGCACCGGGCGGCAAGACGCCCGAGAGCATCCGTGAGACCATCGCCGCCGGCGCCAACGCCATCATTTGGACGCCGCCTTCGGCCCAGCAGCTGCAGACCGACATGATGCAGCGCTACCGCAAGATGAAGGAAGACGCCACGCCTGTCATCTCGCGCGACGATGTGCCCATTATCGACCAGGTCGCCGCCGCCGAGGTCAGCCAGGTCGAGAATATGAATCCCGACGTGCCGATTCCCGACGAGGTCATCGAGCGCGTCGCTTCGATCCACGATCATATCGAGGAACGTCGCGCCAACCGCGGACTCAAGCCCTCGCTGCACGGCTTCTTCTTCCGCGGAAAGAAACGCTAACCGCAACAGCAAGGCCCGCCCCGCAAACAACGGGACGGGCCTTTTTCGTTTGAGCAATCGTGCACGACGTGATGGGCTAAGTTAATCCACGCGCTTGTCGCCCATAAAGAAGAGCGCCACCGTACCAGGTCCGGTGTGCGAACCGATCAGAGCACCGATATTGTTGATCTCAATCTTGCCTTTGAGCTGCGGAACCTGTTCCTCAATCAGCGCCGCAACTGCCTCGGCATCCTCGCGGCACGCCGAGTGCGACATGATGCACTTACCCGAATAATCCGCACCGTCCTGCACGTGTGCCAACATGGTCTTAGCCATCTCGGAAATCGCGCGCTTCTTGGTGCGAATCTTCTCACGCGGCGCCAGCTCACCTTCGCAATCGACCGTCATGAGCGGGCAAATCTTGAGCGCCGTGCCGATGATCGCGCTCGCGGCCGAAATGCGACCGCCGCGCAGGTAACTCGACAGATCGGTCGAGAAGAACCAGTGGTGCAGGTTGAGTTTATGCTCCTCAATCCAAGCGGCCGTCTCGTCGAGCGAAGCGCCGCTATCGCGAACGTCGGCGGCATATTCCAGCAACAGGCCAAAGCCCGAAGACGCCGCCAGCGAATCGATGACGCGCACCTTGCCGCCTTGGGGATAGCGATCCGCGAGCATCTGCGCCGCAACGCAGGCCGATCCATACGTGCCCGAAATACCCGACGACAACGTCAGGTGCAGCACGTCTTTACCCTCGGCAACAATCGGCTCCCAAAACTCCTCATACTCACCCACGCTCACCTGAGACGTCTTGGGCATGGCACCCGCGGCAATCTGGGCAAAAAATTCGTCCGGCGTAATCGACTGATACAGATCGTCCGTATAGACGACATCGTCGATCTCATAATGAAAACCCACGACAGGGATATTGCGCGACGCAAAGAACTCACGGGTTCGGTCGGCGGCAGATTCACAGGTCAGGACAAAATCACTCATATGAGGCTCCTTACTCATTGCTGCGCAAATTATCGCACAGCAAGCGTGAATACGGTACAAATGTCCACTATTTACCAATGCGAACCGTTTGTATTGAATATCTTTATCATGAACATCCTCATCCCCGCCATGGGCCAACGTGGGCAAAATCACCCGCTTCGTCTCCACTCAACCGCCATATCTACCTCAACTAAATCGATTTACCAAACCGTTCAGCCGACAATTCAGCCGCCGGCGCAAAATCGAAACAAAGCCGGCGCATACTGGTAAACGCTTGACGCTGTTTTATCAGTTTTACCAACCATATCGGAAGGTGTTTCATGGTCGCATTCGATCGCAATCCGCAAGACTTCAAGTATCTGCGCCTGCTGTCGAGACAGTTCCCCACCGAGCAATCCGCGTTTACCGAGATCATCAATCTCTCGGCCATCCTCAACCTGCCCAAGGGCACCGAGCACTTTATGAGCGACCTGCATGGCGAATACGAAGCCTTCATGCACATCCTCAACAACTGCTCGGGCGTCGTACGCGAACATGTCGACGAGATCTTTGGCGACACGCTCACCTTTGACGAAAAGGGCGAGCTGTGCACGCTCATCTACTACCCGCGCGAGAAGATCGAGCTGGTCCGCAGCCAGCACGAGGACTCGCCCACCTGGTACAAGACCATGCTCGACCAACTCATTGTGGTTGCCCGCTCGCTTTCGAGCCGCTATACCCGCTCCAAGGTGCGTAAGGCCATCCCGCGCGATTACGCCTACATCATCGACGAGCTGCTGCACACGCATCCGGATGAGAACAACTACCGCGTGCGTTATCACGAGCGCATTATCGAATCCATCTTGGAGACCGCCAGCGCCGACGACTTTATCGAGTCGCTTGCCTCGCTCATCAAGCGCCTGGCCGTCGACCACCTGCACCTGGTGGGCGACATCTTCGACCGCGGCGGCGGCGCGGCCAAGATTATGGACCGCCTGCTCACCTACCATTCGCTCGACATCCAGTGGGGCAATCACGACCTGCTGTGGATGGGCGCCGCTGCCGGCGAGCCCGCCTGCATCGCCACGGTGCTGCGCAACAACCTGCGCTACGACAACTACGAGATTCTCGAAAACGACTATGGCATCTCGCTGCGCGAGCTTGTCGCCTTCGCCGACGCCACCTATATCGCCGGCGAGCCCATCAGCCCGCTGATCAAAGCCATCAACGTCCTGCTCTTTAAGCTCGAGGGCCAGATTATCCAGCGTCATCCGGAGTTCGACATGGCCGACCGCCTGCTGCTCGACAAGGTCGATCACGACGCCGGCACGGTCACCCTCGCCGACGGCAGCGTATGGCCGCTCACGACCAACGACTTCCCCACCGTCGATCCGGCGGACCCCTACACGCTCACACCCGAGGAGCAGCACATCATCGACAAGCTCGTGTCCGAGTTTGTCACCGCCGATCACCTACATCGCCACATCGATTTCCTCTATACCCACGGCTCCATGTATAAGGTCGCCAACGGCAATCTGCTCTTCCACGGCTGCGTGCCGCTCAACGAAGACGGCACCTTTAGCAGCATGAACTGCCTGGGTACCTGGCACGCCGGTCGCGATTATTTTGATTTTTGCGACCATATCGCCCGCCGCGCCTGGCGCGTCGGCGACCGCGATGCCCTCGACTGGATGTGGTACCTGTGGATCGGCTTTAACTCACCCGCCAGCGGACGCGTGGTGCGCACCTTCGAGCGTGCCTACATTGCCGACAAGAGCACGTGGGTCGAGCCGATGGACCCGTACTTTACGCTTACCAAGTCGCCCTCGGTCTGCGACGACATCATGCGCGAGTTTGGCGTCACCCCCATGGCGTGCTCGCCGACGGGACACATCATCAACGGCCACACCCCGGTCAAGACCACCAAGGGCGAGCAGCCCATCCGCGCCAACGGTAAGCTGCTGGTCATCGACGGCGGTTTCTGTCGCGCCTACCACCCCAAAACGGGCATCGCCGGCTACACGCTCATCTCGAGCTCGCGAGGATGCCGCCTCAAGTCGCACCAGGCCTTTACCACCGTTGCCGAGGCGCTCACCCGCAACATCGATATCGAAAGCGAGACCAACCGCTTTGACGAGGCCGACCGCCGCCGCATGGTCAGCGATACCGATACCGGCGCCAAGATTCGCAGCCAGATCCAGGACCTACGCCAACTGCTCGGTGCATATAGAAACGGTGCTATCGAGGAGCGCGCCTAGCTCCACCCGCGGGGATTGGCTAAACTTGCTGAGTTTGTCATCCCCGCGGCGCTGCGGCGCCACCCTAAGGCAGGTACCATGCAAAAGCTCCTTGCGCAGATCATGAAGTTTGGCGTCGTCGGCGTCATTGCCACCGTCATCGACTTTGGCATCATGAATCTGCTCCACTACGGTCTGGGCCTTAACATCCTGATCGCCAACACTAGCGGCTTTATCGTCTCGCTCATCTTTAACTACCTCGCAAGCATGAAGTACGTGTTTTCGCACAAGGAGGGCATGAGTCGCCGCCGCGAGTTCATCATCTTTGTCGTGCTGTCCGTTATTGGCTTGGCACTCAACGACGGCATCGTGCTGGCGCTCAACGCCGGCCTGGGGCTCGAGGCCAATATCGCCAAGATTTGCGCCACCGCGCTGGTCATGGTCTACAACTTTGTGACCCGAAAGATCTTCCTGGAGGGCGACGAGACCAAGTAGCTCGGCCTCCTCGTTGCACTACGGGGCCCACGGACGACGTGCGTCGGGCGCTGCGTCGTTCGCGGGCCTCGCTCGTTTACGGAAGGATTTACAACGTTTGCGGATTGTCTCTTGCAAATTTGACGAGTTCGTATAGTTCTTGCCAAAGACCTTACGTTTCCCATGCAAAAGCTCTAAAGTAACTCTTTGCTCGATTCATCAACGCATTGGATGTGATTGCGTGCGCAAGGCACTGGCACAACCTCATACCAAGCAGTTCCTCAAGTTCGCTGTCGTGGGTCTTATCTCCTTTGGCATCGACTGGGGCATGCTCATTGCGCTCGTCGAGCTGTTCCACCTCGACTTTTTGATGAGTACCACGCTCTCGTTTATCACGTCCGTCGTGGTCAACTACTGGCTCAGCATGAAGTACGTGTTCGACCACCGCGAGGGCATGAGCCGTAAGCGCGAGTTCACGATCTTCACCATCCTGTCGGTGATTGGTCTGGGTCTCAACGACCTGTACATGTTTGTGGGCGTCACGTTTTTGAGCATCGGCTACCAGGCCATGAAGGCAATCGCAACGTTCCTGGTCACCTGGTACAATTACTTTAGCCGTCGTCTCTTCCTCGAGGGCGCACAGTCGTAGACGCGTAGACGGCCCAACATAATCTCGCTTCGCAGCCGGCTGGAATTCACGTTCCAACCGGCTTTTTGTTTGTTAAGTTTGCCGACAATGGAAATTGCATCCCGGAATATCGCTCCAAAGCGGGACGCAGTTTCCGGTTGAGCCTCGAATGGGAAACGGCACCCCATTCCCGACAAATCAGCCAATCGGCATTCCCGCTGTCCCCGGCGGAACAAAAAACGGGCGGCTCGGAAGTTTATCCGAACCGCCCGCTCCGTGCGTTATGTTGAGACTCCTAGCCCGTTACGTAATACCAGACGACACTGTCGCCGTTTGAGAGAACGTAGTTGCTGCAGGCCGTCATAGGCGTTGTGCCGTTGACGGAGTACATCCAGCCGCTCGTGCCGCCATACTGTTTCTCGGCCAAACCACCGATGGCGGCGACATACGTGCCATACGACGAGCCGTGCGCGTTCACGGAAAGACCCAGCGCGCATAGGGCATCGTAGGCCGTAGCGCCCTCGTTAAAGGTGAAGGTGCCACCAGAAGATACAGGATTGCCCACGGCGCTCGATGTGACTGAGACCGTTACCGTGACGTAGCCAGGCTGATGCGAGCCATCCTGATTGCCCGCAGAGGCGCCGCCACTGTTGGATTCAGACCCACCGCCGGACGCCGAGCCGCTGCCCGAAGAAGGGCTGGATCCACCGGTGGATTCCGAGTTCTGTCCGGCAGACGTGTTGCCGGCTTTCTTGCCGCCCTTGCCCTCGGACTTCTTCTCCTTCGAATCCTTATTTGAGTCCTTATCCGAAGATTTAGAATCGTCGTTGGAGTCCGATTCATCCGAACTCTTGGACTCGGAGCCCACAGCATCAGAAGACGAGGAACCCGCTGCCCCTGCCTTGCCGGAGGTGGTGGAACCAGAGTCGGCAACGCTCTTTCCCTCCACGGCCTGAGCAATCCAATCGATAGACCAAGCGCCGCTGGTGGAAGGCTGGACAAAGCCCAGCGAAACAACGATCAAAACGACGCAGGCGGCTGTCAGGACGCCAAAGAGCGCCTTGCGCCGCGGGGCAGACGCCGCCGAAGCGGCGCCCTTTTGCTTTGCATCGTCGAGCTGAATGAACGACGAGTCAGGCTGCTTGGAGTCGGCGTCCTGAGGTTTATTGGACACGGCCCTCACCTACCGACGCTTGGTGAGCACGAACACGCCGATGACGGCGAGACCGATCACGCCAGCCGCCACGCCAACGATGGCGAGCGGGTTGAAGCCAGACTCCTGCGCGGAAGCCTCAGAGGACTTCTTGGCAGCGGTCGAAGCGGACGAGCCCGTGTCGGACTTGTCGTTCTTCTTGTCGGACTTCTTGTCCTTCTTGTCGGAATCCTTCTTGGAATCCTTGCCGTCCTTGGTCTCGGTCGTGGTGGTCGTGGAGACCGGCGTCTGACCCGGAGCAACGGCGCCGCCGCCCTGCTGGCCGCTCGTTCCGTTGCCGGAGTTGGCACCATTGCCAGAGCCGCCCGCATTACCATTGGAGCTGCCGTTGCCACCGTTATTGTCGGCGGCATACTTGACCCACTTGGCATACAGCGTCATATCCGCCGTCACCGCAGCGTTAAAGTCATACGCCTTGGTGCAGGCCTCATCCGTGTACCAACCGGCGAAGGTGTAGCCCTTGCACTGCGGCTTGGTCGAGGGCTCCGTCGCCGTCTTGCCCTCCTTCACGCGCTGAGAATCGGGCATCGCCGCATCTTTGCCGTTAGCGTCGAACGTCACGTTATAGCGCTTGACCCTCTGGCCGTTACCCTTGACGGCAAACAGCTTACCGGAGTCGTTGACATAGTAGAGCGAGCCATCGGACCCGACCGAAATGGAGGCCATGCAATACTGTTGATCTTTGGCGTCCGGAGTGTAGAGCAGCTCTGCCTCGCTATCGCCAATACGGTAGCGATAGATGCCACCCGGGTTGTTGTTGGACGTGAAGTACACGTACGTCTCGCCGTTCTGGACAGAAACAACCGGTTGCGACTTTACATCACCGCCGCCCGAAGCCCCCTGACGAATGTAGCTGCCGTCCGCCTTGCAGATGGAATACTTCACCGTAAGCGTATCGGCATCGATGACCGCTATCTGGCCATAGTGGTAGGTGTATTTGTTCTGGTAGCCGCCAGTGAACGAATCCGTCGATGCGCCTCCAACCACAATCTTGCCGTTGACCAACACCGGCGTCGAGGTCGAGCTGCTACCAAACGTCACCTTGCCAAGCTCGGAAAGCGCTCCGTCCGCTCCAACCGAAAGCTTATGCAAAACGCCATCGGCACTCACGACATAAGCGATCGACCCATCGACCAGTACGGTCGTACGTGCGCGGTCGGCAATCTTGAGCGACGCGATGGTCTTTCCGGTTTCGGGGTCGACCGTGCTCACCGTACCGGAATCGTCCGCGATGACACCATAGTTGCCCGAGAACGCCATACCGGCCCAGTAGTAGCCCTTGCTGTTCTCGTTCTTATGCTGCCACATGACCTTACCATCGGAGATGCGTACGCAGAGCAGGTAGCCGTCGCTTGAGTCAGTCCAGCTGGCCGATGCCGTACCAAAGTAGGCATAGCCGTCACGAACCGTAATGGACGCAAGTGACTGCTGGGCGCCATCGGGACCAGCGGGCAACTCATCGGTTACCCAAACCGTCGCCAGGGCATCAACCGTCAGCGCCTGTAGACGACCGCCCGCAAGCGGCACGAGTACGACGCCACCGGTGTATGCCATGCGCGAGACTGAGTCAATCTTTGCCGCCAAAGCCGATTCGGCAACCGTTTCGCCCGTGTCGACATTCTTCTTGAGCAGCTTGGAGCCAACAGCCACATAGAGATAATCACCGACCAGCAACGGATCGGAGATGCTCTTGCTCCATTCGTTCGAAGCCTTGAGTTCGCTTACCCACTTTGCCTCGGCATCCTTGGTGGGCACGGGGGCGTCGGTCACCTTGTCGGCGCTCGTAAAGCCCGACCAGTCGCTATCCCAATTGGGGCGCGTGACATTCGGGTTCAGAACCACGCCATCGAGCGGCTTCTCGTTATCGGACGCATAGACATACTGAATATTGTCGCCAGGCTTGAGCGTCACCTGGTCGGCGCCAAATTTAGAATACACGCCATTGACGTAGAGCTGCCAGTAACGGCCCGACTCCTTATCGTAGGCAAGCTTTTTGCCGTAGGACGACGTGATGCTCGAAAGGTAGAAATAGCCGTCCTTCTCCGGCGTCAAAAGCTCGTACTCAAGGCCCGAAGCCTTCAGCGCCATCACCGTCAGATCGGCAGCCGTTGCGCCGCTTTGGAGCTTTGCATCGTTCAGGGAATACCAGACCGCATTGCTTCCGTTCGCATCAGGGCCAATCAGACTCAACGAGGCTTTGACTTTAGCCTGCCCAATCTCGTCAAGACTGGTACCAAAAGCGGAGTAATACAGCACAACGCTATCGCCGGGGGCAAGGGCGACCTGGCCGGCGCCAACATCAGAAGCCTTCCCGTTAACAAAGAGCTGCCAGTACTTGCCCGTCGACGCATCCCAGCCCAGCTTGCGACCATCGGCCGAAGTGATATCGCTCAGATAGTAATCGGCAGTGCCCACGCCAGTCGCGGTATGCGTCATGCCCTTTAAGGCGTCCTCGATCACATCGCCTGCGGTCGAACCATAAACGACGCTCTTCGCCGAATCCGCCCAGACCTCATCGTTGCCGTCGGCGTCGACGCCAACGAGCTTAAAGGCAACGGAAATCTTGGGGTCGGAGTGATCAACCGTACCGACGACGCGATACGTTGCCTTAACGCTCTGGTTAACGAGGCTCTGCAGCTTAACGTTCTCGGGATGCGCCTTCGCAAGGGATTCGTACTTGGCGTACGTCAGGTTGCTCTCGACCGTAACAAGGGTATCGGCCTCGGGGCGCTTTACCTTAAGGTTTTCGTTAGAGATAACCGTGGAGTCGCTCGTGCGGTACGTGCGCCAGTCATTTCCCGACATGGCGTCATATCCAGGCAGATCGGCCGCCACAACGCCGGACAGTTTGCTGTCCTTACCCTTGCGGTACTCGATGCCGCCGTCTGCGGTAGGCACCGCCTCGGCAAAGGTCGACAGATCCTCGGTAACTGCGTCAACCGAAGCATTCGCGCCGAGCAGGGACTTTGCGTAGGCGTCCTTGACCTGCTGCATAAATGCTGCAGCCTGGTCAATCTCGGAATCAGCGATGGGCTTGACCTTGATGGCAATGTCACGCGTTACGGTTATGCCATCCTTTGTAAGGGTCGCGGTGATGACTGCGTCATTCGTGGCGCCTTCGATATCGCGGGTGACAACCACACGGTAGCCGTTGACCTTCGCGACAGCCTCATTGCTCGATGCATAAGAAAGCTTGGCGCCGGATGGAGCGTCAATACCAGAGCGACGCGTATTGGGCAGCTGGATGTCACCCTCAACGGCATTGGTATCGATTTCTTTTTTGGTCTCAAAATCCTTGAGCACAATGCGGTCGAGCGCGGCGGACAGCTCGGCCTTTTCGGCATCAATCTGATCCTGAGATTTTGCCTTGACGGTAAAGGAGACCAGATAAGCCGTCCCATTCGACGGAGCGTTACCGTAGCCAGGAACCGCCAGCGAAAGTGTAGCCGTGAACTCGGCGGTCTGATCGGTCATACCATGGGTATACGTAACCGCCGGATCACCATAGCTCGAATTCACCTTGGCAACGGAGTCGTTCAGGCTCATCCAGCTAATAGAAGCGACCTTTATTCCGTTGATGCTGATCGAGCCGGGAAGCGTTCCCTGATTAACGCCCGCCTCAATTTCATCGGGCAGGCCCTTAACATGAGCCCATGCCGCCTTAAGATAGGCGACGACCTTGCCGCCGTCCCATGCAAGCGTCGATGAACGACCAGGCGTATACGCCGCGCTCTCGGATCCAAGCGCCAGCGTATACGTCGGCGTAAACTGGCGAAGCAGCGAGTAATCAAGCGTGGAGGTCTTATCTGCGGGAGACAGGAAGAAATAGGAGATCTTTCCGTCATCCGCGATGCCACCATCCTGCTTGGGATCGCGACCACCATAGGTTACGCCAGCAAGCGAAACCTTGATATCCGAGTAGCCCAAGTTGGCAAGTTTCGCCGAAAGCATGGAGCAAATGTTGGTATCGGTCCCCTGAGACGGATTGGGATACCAGCCCGAATAGCCATCGGCCTTGAGTTTCGCGAGCGCCTCGTCCAGTTTCTTAGCCTCGTCAGACTTGGGAGCCTCGGGCTCGGCAGGAGCCTCTACGGGATTCTTGAGGCTTGCCGTAAACTTATAGTCACCGGTGCCGTCGCCATACGCAACACGACACGCAACGTATTTGCCAGCAAGATCGGAGGTCAGCTTGAGCTCGCGAGCAGTCGCCCCCTCGATAGCGGTAAAGGTCGATGCAGTCGGCGCTGCGGACTGGCTCTTGCCGACATACCACTGGTATCCCAGCTGTGCGTACTCGGACGAGGAAATCTCCTCGTCATCGCCCCAATCGTCCTCGTAATAGGCCGCGACCTTAACGGTATCCCCTACCTTGGCGGTACGGTTACCATAGGCAAGACCGTTGCCGTCAGCATCGACAATTTCGACCGAGTCAACGGTTACATATGCCGAACGCGCAGAAGTAGCAGCTACGGAGTCGGACACATCGCCCTGCCCGGATGCAGCAGGCATCGACGCGGCCGAACCCTCCGCATTGTCTGCGTCACTGGCCGTCGCGCTATCGCCGCCGCTGGCATTTTCAATAGCATCATCGGCGGCGGTACCGTCGGCAGCGCTCGTCACGCCGGCACCAGCAGCAGCGCCATCTGCCGCCGCGCCCTCGCCGGCCGTCGCAGTCTGAGCCACGGCCTGGGCAATGCCCTCGGCGCCCTCGGCCCAAAGTTGCGCCGGTGTGGTGCCAAAAGCCATGGCAAAAGCCAGGAACGCCACCAGGCCGCGCTTAGCTACGCCGCGCGCAATCGCGCCACGGCGATGCGAGACGCGCTGGCGCTCGTCCTCAAACATATCCATTTGTCTCCTACTGTCTGCACTTGGAGCATTGCCCAGCGGCTGCCCCACATCATCGCGCACATTGCGCTCGAGTACCCCCATCGGGGTCCCCCTTCCCTCCAGAGCCCAACGCGTACCGGCGGCATGCGCCGCGGCCGTGTACAAGATGGGAGGCGATCCGACTTAACCTTACCGACCCGGGCGCGCCGTCCGATCTGCGACGCAACCATCCCGGGCCAAGAGGAATTACGGTTACTGGTACAGCCGGGGACTTGCACCCCGATTCTCCCAAACGCGCAGGAAAACCGCGCATTCGTGCGTCTCCGCACCACCATCTAGGCCATCGATTATTACTGTCGATATGGTAGCACGCAAAAGGGCCCCGCACACAGGCGAAGCCCAAGGTAAAAGCTATGGTTTGCGATAGGAAAGGATGCGGATGGGGTGCCGAGCAAAATAACCCGTTTCCTCCGACCCCGGGAAATCGTTACCGCTTGCCGCCGTGACTGTTGCGCCAGATCTCGCGGCCCAGCATCAGCGCCAGCACCAGCGCGCTCACGTAGCCCATAAAGCCAATGACTGGGATACCAAACACAACCGGCTCGATACGTGCGTAGTACACCACCGACGAACCGATAAACAGGCCGGCGATAACGATAGCCATCGACATGCGGTCGATAATTCCGCCCAGCTGTCGCAGCGCCTTATCGCTGCTCATAATCTGCGTGTTCACCTTAAGCTGCCCGCGTGTGAGCATACGCGAAGCCAGCCCCAGGTACTCAGCCGCCTCGAGTGAGCCCTTCGCTGCGCGATAGCTGCTCGCGGCAAGATCGCGCCCCATGTCGCGCACGCGCGCATAGGTGCTTTTCTCGTTTTTGATGTGCGTCTGGATAATCTGGATCATGTTGACGTTGGGCATGTACTCGGTCAACAAACCCTCGAGCGTCACCATGCCGCGCGCGAACATCGTCACCACGCTCGGCAGCTCAACATCATTCTTACGCGCGAGGTTTAACAGCGAGGTCAAAAACTCGCCGATATCCAGATCCTTCAGGTCAAGGCCTGCAAAGTCAGCCACGATAAAGTCAAGATCGGACAAAAACGCTGAATGATCGAGCTCGGCCGAATCGCCACGCGTCACGGCAAAGCGCATGAGCGAATCCTTGAGCTTGGGCACGTCACCCTCGGCCACGGCGAAAATCATGTCCTTGACGATACCGCGATCGTGGCTCGACATGCGTCCGACCATGCCCAAGTCGATAAAGTAAACGATGCCGTCCTTGAGAATGATGTTTCCCGCATGCGGGTCGGCATGGAAAAAGCCGTCATCGAGCACCTGCGTCGAGTAGTCCTCGACAATTGCGGCACCGATCTTTTCCAAGTCATAGCCCTCGGCCACCAAGCGTTCAGGATCGGCGATCGAAATGCCGTCGACGTAGTCCATAACCACCACGTGCTCGGTGCAAAGGTCCAGGTAGGATTTGGGACACGATACGCCATGCACGCTTTTGTGGAAGTCATAGAAATCGTTGAGGTTTTTGGCCTCGGCCAAAAAGTTGGTCTCCTCGCGAAACGAGGTCCACAGCTCTTCGACCACGCCGTGCAGGTCAACAAACTGGTCGGTGTTGACGAACTTGGAAACGATACGCACCACCGAGCGAATGATGTCGATGTCCTGCGCCATCACCTGCTGCGCACCGGGGCGCTGCACCTTAACGGCCACGTCCTCGCCGGTCACCAGGCGGGCGCGGTGCACCTGCGCGAGCGATGCGCTACCAAGCGGATTAGGGTCGATCGCATCGAACATCTCTCCCAGGCGCAGGCCGTATTCTTCTTCCAGACAACTGAGTACGACCTCGTACGGCACCGGCTCCACGTCGGACCGCAGACGACGCAGCTCGTCGCAAAAGCGTTGCGGCAGAATCTCGGACCGGTTGGCCAGAATCTGCCCCATCTTGACGAACATGGGGCCGAGTTCCTCGAGCAGGCGGCGCAAACGAACCGGCGTGAGGTTATCCCACACGCGGTACTTTTTGACCAGGCGAACAATCTGCCCGATGCGCTCGCGGCGACCCGCCGGCGTGAGCTGGTATTCTTCATCCGGCGCCATCGCGTCGGGCTCCTCGGGGACCATATCGACAGCGCGCGGCTTCTTGCGAGCGCCCGAGACGGCGGCATCGACCTCATCGACAACCGCCGCCTCGTCACCCAAGGAATCTAGATTGTTGTAATCGGTGGTGGAATCTGCCATCTGCGCTGCTACTCGGCCTCTTCGGTATCCTTCGCATCGTCGGGCTCAACGGACTCGACGGGCACCGAGGTCACGTTGTCCTCGACCGAATCGACGATGTCGCGCACATGGGCCAGGAAGGCCGTGCGCTCGGGGGCTGTCATGACGCGGACGCGAGCCAGAATGAGCTCGTCGAGCACGCGCTGGGCCGCGGTCTCGCCCTGCATGCCCAAGCGCTCGGTCAGATCGGAGATGGTACCGCCGGCCTGTTCGAACATGTCGGACACACTGCGGGCGATACCGGGGGCGCCTGCGTCCTTGCGCACCTGCTCGCCCTTGGTGTTAAGGTCGTCGAGAACCTTCTTGCTGCCCTCGACGGCAACGGCGGCGGCGCCGAAGCCCACGTTGATGGCGCCGTTAACAAGCTGATCGAGTTTCATAACCATGGTTGTCTCCAATCACAAACAACTGCATTGGCGTTCTTGTACCCAAGATTGAGTGAAAGCGACAAAGCGTTTAAGCGCTATTCGATCGACGGGAAATCCCTATCTCACGTTGTCGTTCATCGCGAAAGAGTTCTTCATGGCGCAGCTCGTGGTGTAGAGCACCTTGCCCAACAGGGCATCGGTCTCCACGCGCACGAGCTCGGCAAACTCCTCGTTGGCGCGTGCAAGCTCGGCAGGCACCTCGGCCTCGGGCAGAACGGCTACGGCAGCGTCGACGTCATGAATCTGCTTGTGGCCCATGCCGCCGACCTTCTCCTGATAATCCTCGACTGCGCGGCCGCACTCATGGAAGCGGACGTCGGCCAGCGCGCCGATCAGGCGGTTGGCCCAGTAGAAGTTTTCGGACGTCACGCGAGCCTGCGTGTCGGCAAAGTACTCGGGCATGGTCTCGACGTTGGCGTACAGCGGAACCAGCGCGTTAAACGAGTTGGAGCCAAAGGCCATCCACTGCACGGCGCGGTAGGCCGGATGCGCATAGGGGCGCAGCTGCAGCACAGCGAGCTGGCTGTTGCGGTTGATGCCGATGGGGCGATAGGCGCCACGCGTGGCGGGCGTGCCCTTGCTGCCGTAGCAGTCGTACTCCGTGCCCTGGTAGTGGCTCGAGAGTACGTACTTGATGTCCTCGATGGTCACCTTGCGCTCGGGCACGCGGCTCCAGGGAATATCGTCGCTCTCGGGCGTGTAGTCGGCCTCGGGACCGTCCCACACATCGCTGGGGTTAAGGCAGCGCTGCATATACCAGGCGCGCGGCGTGTTGTAAACGTGGTCGCTGTCGCTGTGCGAGCCAAAGGCCTCGCGCGGGTTAAAGACCGCGGCCGGACCGTCGCCCTCAACGCCCAGCGTCAAGTCCAGATGCCACTCGGCCATCCAAGCGCGCAGGTCGGCGGAGCACATGTGATCGGCCTGGGCGCCCTCGGCGTCATCCAGGTCAAAGCTGTCGATACCCAGCTGGTTGGGCATGGTCACATAGGCGTCATCGGGCACGCGCTTGGCGATCCAGTGGTGACCGCCGATGGTCTCGAGCCACCAGATCTCGTCCACGTCGCTAAAGGCGATGCCGTTGTTCTCGTAGGTGCCATAGCGCTCGAGCAGGTCACCCAGAATGCGTACGCCGTCGCGGGCGGATTTGGCATATGGCAGCACCAGGGTCACCATGTCCTCCTCGCCCAGACCGCCGGGCTGCGCCGGAACATAGCCGTCCTCGTCCTCGTTGCCCTTGGCGGGCACGTAGTCGACGAGCGGGTCGGCGCCGCGAACGCGCTCGTTGGTGGTGAGCGTCTCGGTTGCGGACATGCCCACATTGAGCTCGTTGAAACCGGCCTCGGCCCAGATGCCGTGGCCCGGGACAACATCGGGGACGCTCGTGTAGCGCATGGGGTTATCGGGCAGTTCAACGGTCAGGTGACTCAGGACGCTCGTGTAGACGCGCGGCTGCTCGTCGGGATGCACCACGCGCATACGCTTGGGCTCAAACACCCCGTTGGACGAATCCTCGTTGCGGGCGACCAACGTCGACCCGTCGTAGCTCGCGTTCTTACCAACCAAAATCGTTGTGCACGGCATGCGCATCCTCCTTGAGCGAAGAAATCAAACGATAACAGTGTATCGCTTCGGCGCAGAAAGGGCGAAACCACGGCGCTGGCAACCCCTGTGGTCAAAAAATGCCAAATATGAGTACTGTCACCAATTTAGTAACAGCAATTTTGCTACGTATGGGTGTCGAAAGTCTACATTTGTTCAAAAATTAGATGATGTAATTCCTCATAGGTCCAATAAAATAGGCTCTCTATCGATAATAAATATCGTTAGAGAGCCTATTTGGCCTAAAATATATGTGACTATCTTGGCAACAGTACTCATATTTGGCATTTTCTGTCCACGGGGTATAGAGCTAACCCCTCAAACAGCCCAAAACGCCTATTTCGATGCGCGCTCGGCCGCTTCGATCACGTGTTTAGCGAGGATCGCCGTCGTCACAGCGCCCACGCCGCCCGGCACGGGCGTGATGGCGTTAACGACCGACTCCGCAGCATCAGAATCGACGTCACCCACCAGCTTGCCAGCGGCCTCGTCCCAATTAATGCCAACATCGATGATCGTCTGGCCCTCGCGAACCGCATCCACGCCAATCGTACGCGCGCGTCCAACGGCGGCAACCACAATGTCGGCAGCACGGCACTCGGCAGCAAGGTCGCGCGTATGCGTATGGCACGTCGTCACGGTCGCATTGCGCGCCGTAAGCATGGCGGCAACAGGACGCCCGATCACCAGCGAGCGCCCGACCACAGCAACCTTAGCTCCATCCAGCTCAACGCCGTAATGATCCAGCAAAGCAAGCACGGCTTCGGCTGTGCAGGGGGCAAAACCCTCGCCGCGCCCCGAAAGCGTGGTGAGCAGCGAAACCGGCGTCATGGAGTCAACGTCCTTGGCAGGATCGAGTGCCGCGGCAACCGCATCCTCGTCAAGGCCGGCGGGCAGCGGGCGGAACATCAGGCAGCCATGAACAGACGAATCGGTATTGATGTCCTCGATGGCCGCCAACAGCTCGTCCTGCGAAACATCGGCGGGAAGCAAAACGCGGCGAGCCTCAATGCCAACCTTTTCGCAGCGCTTGAGCGCACCGCGCTCGTAGGATAGGTCGTCCTCGCGTTCACCCACGCGCACGATAGCCAGCGTCGGCACAACGCCGCGCTCGCGCAAAGCCACGCAGCGAGCAGTAAGTTCCTCAGTCAAAGCGCGAGCAACGGGGGCACCCTTCAGCAGTTCAGCCATGGCTATCCCCTCTTCCTTGCGGCGTCGGCGGCGCGGCGCGCCAGCGCATCGGCGCGCGGCAACCACATGTCGAGCAACTCATCACACGCCGTCTCGAGCTCCTCAGCACGAGCGCGATCCTTCATAGACGTGGTGTTCGCAAAGAGCGTCAAGCTCGCGCCCTGCATAGCGGAACGGCAGAACACGGCGCCGCACGCCACATCGGACAGCAGCTGACGCGAACCCTTGTCGGCCATGTCCTCGAGCAGCGCCAGCGCGCGCCCGCAGGCATCCATAATGCGATACGGCGGCATAGCGGCCACATGCAGCGCATCCTGAATCGCGGTCGCTCGAGCCGGATCGTCACGCGGAATACCGTATGCCGCGGACACCTGCCCATAGGCACGAACGTCCTCGGCAACCAACTCGACAAGCTCCTGGGCCAGCTCATCAGCATGGGCAAACGCACGCGTCAGGTCATCCGCACGATCAGCAAGCGCGGGATTGGTCGCACCGTAGCGGGCAACCATTCCGCACAGCGAGGCGCCCAGCGCGCCCACAAAGGCGCTCGCGCTGCCACCGCCGGGAACCGGCTCGCGTGCGGCAAGTGCCTCGGCAAACTCTCGACAGGTTTTATCCATCATCTCTTGGCTCATACGCACGCACCTTCAAGTCATATACATCGGTCAGGCGGCAACCGCCGACCAACCGCATCGAACACGTAATGGTGCTAAGTCTAGCCCATAAGCACATGGGCGTCAGCACACCTGGCCATCGCGGATTTCTATGACGAACGATAGGCCATGCCAACGCAAACATGGGACACATGGCCCACGTTTCGAGACTCCCGGGCAGCGGCAACTAGGGCATACATATAGGTAAGGAGCCCCATGTTGGGGCAAGCTCATCACGGCACCGGACGACGAATGGAGGAATCACCGCACAGCAAACAAAGTCATCATGTGCACGCGCAACCGCCGCCCCAGCGATCCGCGGCACACGATGTCCCTGGCAGACAAGGAGGACGCCACCATGAAGAAAAAGACCCTATCGATCCTTTCCCTTTGCATCGCCCTCTTTGCCGCGTTTGCCCTTGTCGGCTGCGGCGGGAGCGCATCGGGCGGCAGCAGCGCCTCCAAGAGCGAGAGCAAGGAAAAGACCCCCGTCGCCAAGAAGACCGACTTTATCTGGTTTAAGGTCGAGATGCCCGAGGGCGTCGGCGTAAGCGACTCCGCCGGCAAGAATGCCGACAGGGTCCAGCTCACCTTCCCCGAAGACGAGAACGCCTCGGCCGATCGTTTTATCCCCGTTTGGAAAAAAGCGCTGACTGCCGAGGAATCCCACGCCGACCAGGCGGAAAAGAAGGGGGATACGTTCCAGTGGAAGGATGGCGGGTCCGTCGAGTATAACGGCAGGACGTGGCTCGTCGGAACGTACGAGGACAACAGTGGCATCACAACCCTCCTCTTTACCGACGTTGAGCCGGGAAGCGTCTACGTCCTCATCTCGAACTTCGACCAGCACAAGAAAGAAGCCGAGGCGCTCCTCAACTCCATCGAGTTCCCCGATGACATGGCAGAGGCAGTTGCCGAGGCACGCGAAGCCGAGATTTCGAGCATCGAGATCAAGTAACGGGACACCCGCACGTGCCTATGCGCACCCGCGTACACGCGCCCCATTAAAACAACGGGCACCCAACCCCGGGGAGGGCCGACAGCATCGGCCCTCCCCTCTTTTGCGTCCGAGCATATTGCCACTTAACGGCGCAAATCCGGCCCTCAGAATGGGACACATGGCCCACCCTAGCGAGCCGCCCACGCGTACAGTAAAGGCAGGTAATCCATGGGCGGTTACAGATCGAGGAGGACACGACCATGAAAAAGAAGGCCTTAGCGATTCTCACCCTCTGCATCAGCCTCTTTGCCGCGGTTGCCCTGGTGGGCTGTGGCGGAAGCGGTGGCGCTACCGGCAGCAGCGGTGGCGGCGGAGCAGAAAAGTCAGCCGTGGATATGAGGACCGACTTCATTTGGTTTAAGGTCGAGGTCCCCGAGGGCGTCGAGATTACCGACGTTGCCGGCGACACGGCCGACAGGGCCCAGTTTAAGTTCACCGAAAGCGAGCACGCGAGCGACCGCTTCATTCCTGTCTTCGACCCCGACAAGAACGCCGACGAGCTGTTCGACTACGAGGCAAAGTGGAAGGCCAACTCCGGATGGACCGAAAGCGACCCCGTTAAATACAACGGCAAGACCTGGCGCAGTGCTTACTTCACGCACTCGGGCGGCGTAACGACTGAGTACTTCACCGACGTTGAGGGCGGCAGCGTCTACGTGCGCATCGACAACGTCGAGGAGCACAAGGACGCCGTCGAAGCCATGATGAAGTCCCTGGAATTTGCCGATGACATCGCCAAGGCCAAGACTGAGGCCATGGACGTCAAGCTCGACGATATCGAGATCAAGCGCTAAGCGACTGGCGAGCGCAACGGGAAACACGGGCGCAGCGCTAACAAGCGGCGGTGCCCCAGCGCTTCGTACCCAGGGAGGGCCGGTAAACCGGCCCTCCCTTTCTTATGCCGGTAGCCGGCGAACGCGAGGGTGCCGGGCGGCAAAACCACCCCCAGCGCGGTAGCAGCACAAATAGGCAAGCATCCCAACACGTCCGCCCGCCGATTTATAGCGCCGCGCAGGCAATTAAGCCGACGCCTTTAAACATCTGGGCAGTATAGTGTCCAAAACGAGCGTACAGCCGCACGCTGCGAATGGAGGAGTTATGACCGAACACCATGCCATCAGCCGCCGAGCATTTACGCTGGGCTTAGGTCTTGCGGCGCTGTCGCCGCTTGCAAGCCTGCCAGAAACCGCGGCACCGGGCATTCCCCCGCGAGCGGCATTTGCAGACGACACGCCCAAACCGGCGGAGCACCTCGGTAATTTCGTCATTCGCCTTCGCCCCGCGGGCTATTTTCGCACCGCGAGCGTCAACCAAGACGGCAACGTTCGCGGCAACGTCTGCCACCTGTTTAACGACGGCACGTCCAGCAAGCTCATCCTTGAGAACGTAACGACCAAGAATGACGATACAAACTGGTATGCTATCCGCACCTTGCTCAATTTCGAAGAGCATAAAAAGACGGGCTACAGCATTTGGTCGGTCGACGACGACTCGGACAAAGATGGAAAGGTCATCCACGTATGGGGCGGCGAGTATGACAACAAGCCCAGCCGCGCTTTTGCGTTCGAGCGCCAATCAAACGGAACCTATATCATCCGAGACCGCACGGTCGAGAAAGAAACCGAGAAAAAAGACATTAAGTACTTGGCAATAGAATCGAACGGCAAAGACCAGGACAACAATAAGATCTGCCATAAGAGTAAGAGCATTCCGTGGGAGCTCGAACTTATCGGTTACGACATGAAAAAGAACGATGCCACGGTTAGCAGCCTCGACTGGATCACGTACAGCAGCTACGTCGATGGGCCATGTTGGATGAAATACGTCGACGACAACAAGTTCCTCGACGAGCTGAGCATCCCGGGTACGCACGATTCGGGCACCTGCAGCGTGGACAACGACACTGAGCCCCAATCCTCGCAAGTAAAATGCCAGCAGGATTACATTCCCACGCAGTTGCTCGAGGGAATCCGCTATTTTGATATCCGACTCGGAAAGGGCGACGACCCCGGTATCGACCACGGGATTTTCTACCTACTCAAAAAAGACGGGAACTATCTGCATCTCTCCGATGTCATCGGGTACTTCAAAACGTTTTTGAACGAAAACCCGTCAGAAGCGCTCATCATGCTCGCATCGCGCGGCAACGATGAGGCTACCGACGAAAGCATAACGACGGCCTTCGCCAAGGTTATGGCCGATAACCCCAACCTGTTCTACACATCGAGCCGCGTTCCCACGCTACACGAGGTGCGCGGAAAGATCGTTCTGCTGCGTCGATTTAGGCTCGCCGGCAACAGTGTAAGCGGCCATACGTGGGGCCTCGACCTTACCGAATGGGATGACAAGATCAAGGCTCACTCCGACAGCGCCACTATGTGTCTCGTCCAAGACGCGCGGGGCTTTGAAGCCGCGGGGGAAACAGGAGACAAAGAGCCCTATTGCACCAAGGTATACGCCCAGGACAAGTACAAACTCACGGGAACCGACAAGCTCAGCTGGGTCGATAATGCGCTGAAGGAAACGACCGGGCGCACGCGCAACAAGGTGGACGTCGCGGACGATGACGGGGCCAAGGTGCAAGTCCAGGAGCGTTGCTGGTCTATCAACTACACCAGCTGCACGGGCTTGTCGCACGGAGGCAATCCTTTTACCTCGGCACGAGTAGTCAACGAGCATCTGTATAAGAGCCCGTACATCAATCCCAGCGGCATCGAGGATACAAAGTCAGATTACCTCGAGCACATTGGCATCATCGCATCCGACTTTGTTGATGCGGCGCTGGCCCGGAGCATCTACCAGCGCAATTACGATTACGATACACAGCACAAGCAGACAGCTTCGTACTACCTCCCGACCCGCATGCGCATGACGTACGGCGACTCGCTGAGCGATGCCTCGCTCCAGGATGGCAAGACCGTTGGCGAGGGCCATTTCCGCCTTGTCGACAGCAGCAACGTACTCAACGTGGCGGCTTCGGGCCATGCGTTTGCCATTGAATACGTGGATGTTGATGCCCTGGGCAACGAGACCGTTACAAGACTGCAGGGCTTTGTGCCTATCGATATCGATCCACGCGCGCTGACGCCCCATTTTGAGGGACTCGAAGGCCTTAAGGCCGGCGAAGACGTGCGCGCCAAGATTGCGGCATCACTCGAGGGCAAGCTCGAAACCGATGCCTGCACGGCCCAGCTCGAGTTTGTGCACGACGCGGACGGCGCTCCGGGCACGGCAATGGCCGAGGGCGAAACATTTGCCGCAGGAACGTACTGGGTGCGCGTGAACGGTCTCTTGGGCGACGCGGCGCAGAACTACACGCTCGCCAGCGACGGAGCCGCAAGCTTTACCGTTGCAACCTCGGGCAACGCGGGCGGCAACGGCGCCGGCACCGACGGTGGCACGGGCTCCAACGCAGGTAGCGCCGACAAGAACGGCAAGGGCGAAAGCTCGGCCGGAAAACTCGCCGACACGGGCGACGGCCCTGGCGTTGCCGCCGGGCTCGCTGCCGCCGCCGTGGCGACGACGGTCGCAGGTGCAGCAATGCTTGCCAGTGACCGCGAAGACAGCGAAGGCGCTAGCGAATAGGCAAGCCAGCCTTTTAGACACATCGACTCAATCGGGGGCGCAGAACACCGTTCTGTGCCCCCGATTTTTACCTTGGCCCGAACGCCGCTTTCGACTACATCACCATGTTCAGCGCGTTAACAAACTCCTGGGCCTTCGCACGACTGCTCAGGCTAAAGACACAAGCGGTCAACAGCCTGTTACGTAGGAAAACGTCGCGGCCCTTGATCCTGTTGACCCCAGTGATGTCCTTAAGGTAAACAATCTCGGTGTGCTTGCCACCAAACGTGCCCTTCTTGAGCACCTCAATACGGTTAGGGTAGATCTTGACGTCTTTAAACCTACCCGAACCTTTGTCCTGGAATAGCAGCGTGTTCTTGTCCATGCATGTCACTCCCGTGGGGTTCGCTAAAACTGCCTTTATGGTCACATTTTAACCACCGCAAGGCCCCCATGCGAAGGTGCCAGACAACGCAGCAATTCGTGTCCGCGCGAGGCTTTAAACTAAATGTAATAAAGATGCATTCCTCAAGAGGAAAGTCGGGCGATATTGATGGGTGAACTGGTAAACCGCGGGGAATCGACAATCGTGCCAGAAGTTTTTTACAAGCAGGTTTCCTCGATTCTCAACGCCGCTCGCAACAAGGCATATACCGCCGTTAACTTTGCGATGGTTGAGGCATATTGGGAGATCGGCAAGAGCATTGTTGATGAACAGGGCGGAGAGGAGCGCGCAGCATATGGAGAGGCATTGATTGCGGGCCTCTCCAGAAGGCTTACCGCGGATTTCGGAAGAGGCTTTGGCATCGCAAACCTTCGCAATATGCGTCAGTTCTTTCTTGCGTTTCCAATTCGCGACGCACTGCGTAGCGAATTGAGCTGGACTCATTACCGCAGGTTGATGCGCATTCCCGACCCTGATGCTCGCGCCTGGTACATGAACGAATGCGCCAATTCTCGCTGGAGCACGCGCCAACTCGAACGCCAGATCAACACCATGTTCCGAGAGCGCCTACTTGCCAGCAAGGACAAGGAGGCCGTCACCCAGGAAATCCAAAAGCGCGCCCCGGCTCGTCGCCCCGAGGATATCATCCGCGACCCATATGTGCTGGAGTTTTTAGGTTTCTCGGACGATACTGCGTTTCGCGAGAGCGATCTAGAGCAGGCGCTCATCACGCATCTTCAGAAGTTCCTGCTGGAGCTTGGCCGTGGCTTCGCTTTCGAGGCGCGCCAAAAGCGCATCACCTTTGATGGGCGCCATTTCTATATTGACCTTGTGTTTTACAACTATCTGATGCGCTGTTTCGTGCTCATCGACCTTAAGACCGATGACCTTACGCATCAGGACCTGGGCCAGATGCAAATGTATGTGAACTACTACACGCGTGAGCTCATGAACGAAGGCGACAATCCGCCCATAGGCATCGTGCTCTGCGCGGACAAAAGCGATTCGATCGTCGAGTACACGCTGCCCGAAGACAACGACCAAGTGTTTGCCGCCAAATACCTGCCGTATCTTCCAAGCAAGGAAGAGCTGGCGCGCGAGCTGAGTGCCGAGTACCGCGCCATCAACGAAGCGACCAATGGCGAAACGCAAGGGTTGCAGCACGTTGCGACCGAAACGCCCGACGGCGCTCCACATCACCCGGGAAAAGAGGAGCTTTCCATGACACACAGACCGAAAACAACACTGCGCGACTGCATCTATGGGCTTGCCGTCGGTGACGCGCTGGGCGTTCCCTATGAGTTCAGACCTCGTGGCACGTTCGAATGCACCGACATGATCGGCTACGGCACGCACGAGCAGCCCGCCGGCACCTGGAGCGACGACACATCTATGACGCTCGCCACCTGCGACTCCATCAGAGAGCTCGGCCGCATTGACACCGAGGACATGCGCGACAAGTTCGTAGGCTGGATTGCCCGTAGCGAGTATACGATCGACGGCGTTTTCGATTACGGCGGTACGACCGCCCGCGCCCTGCACACCGGCAAAGGAGGCTCCGGCGAGCGCGACAACGGCAACGGATCGCTCATGCGCATCGCTCCCCTGGCGTTCACCGATGCGACAGACGAAGAGGTCAGCAAGGTCTCCGCGATTACGCACGCCCACAGAACGTCGACCGGTGCATGCGTCATATTTGTCGAGCTGATGAGAGATGTGATGAACGACGTGCTCCCCTCGTGGGCACTCCATCTGAAAGGCGTGCCTGAGCAGGAGATCAGGTCAGGTGGCTTCGTGCGCGACACGCTTAAGGCAGCCACCTGGTGTTTCGTCAACACTAACAGCTACAAAGATTGCGTGCTTGCCGCCGTCAACCTGGGCGACGACACCGACACCACCGCAGCCGTCGCCGGCGCCCTCGCAGGCACGGCATACGGTCTCAAAGCCATCCCGCAGGAGTGGGTCGACACCCTACGCGGAAAAGAGCTGATTGAGCAGTGTTTGTTTTAGGGCGCACTTACGATAGAAACTGACCAGGGGGCATCATGGAAAGAGAGGTCGCAAATATAGACGAGTTCCAAGTGGACGAAAACGGGATTCCGCTATTTCCAGCAGGACTAAAGGAAGAAGCCAACCTCTATGTCCTCCCCGACGGGCGTTACCTCCCCTGCGGCGTCTACAGGACCGCGGACGGCGGTTCGCTCATTTATGAGCCATCCGAACTAAGCTTCTTCGGGCAGATGCTTGCTCAATTCAAAAAGAGCTAGAGGCTTGATTGCCCGTTAGATCGACACTGTTCCAAACCATGGGATGGGTAAGATGTCTCCCACCGCGGCCTGTGAGGTAAAATCTTGACCGCCGCGGAATCCGCCTGCGGGCAACGCTCCGATCTCCGATTGGGGTGAAGCCTATGAACTTGTTTCTTGAAATCCTGCGCCTCTCGATGTATGTGACCGGCATTGCCCGGAACCTCTACTCGATCTGGCGGGAATATAAGCAGTAACGGATAGCGAAGGGAGTCATAGAAAAGGGTCGGTTGCAGCCGACCCTTTAAGACGATAGCACCTGCGTTGCCCGCGCTTCCAAAGTTGACCGACTGAGGAGCGGGTTCCGCGGCACATCCTGATTTTACCCAGTGGCAAGGCTCTTTTACAGCCGTTCCACCGTTTATTTACATCCGCCAATCAAGACGAGGCTACTACGCACCTTTATTACACACGATGTTTTCAGCCTGGTATAAACAAGTTCAATAATAGAATGCAAATCCAACCATCGTGTCTGATTACGAAAGGATTCTTGCCTTTTCTGCAGCAAACTCTTCCTCGGTAAGTACTCCACTCTCACGCAGTGCTGCAAGCCTCTCAAGCCTTGCAACTACATCAACCACTATCCGCCAGCGTCTCAATAGTCTGTGAAACCTGCGGATACCGCTCGAGCTCCTTCGATAGGGCATCGACTATCTTGGCAATATTCTTTGCATTTTTGCCCCCGTTTAATACGTTTGCCCTGACCTTAGATGACGACTTGACAGTAACGCCAGATCCGCCTTCAACTGGAACAACCGAAATACTGATATTTTCGCCCCAAGACCAAAGGCTCATACCAATCTCGGCTGCAACTGTTCTTGTTGTGGGCGATGCACTATCAACTTTTACTTTAGGCAGCTTTTCCATAGCTGCCTTCAAGGCATTAAACGTGTCGTCAGGAGAATACGGTACCTGAAGCTGAAGCTGCTGATCCGCAAAACCCATAATCTGGCCTCCGCTTCTTACAAGATTAAGGCTATCGGCAATGGTAGCACGTTCCCAGCAGTCTTAAGTTCGTCTCATGACCTTGCGATGCAGCCCGACGCCCCGGCACCACTCCCCTACTTACCAAAAATCGCAGCGAACAATCCCTTGCGTTTGGGCTTTTCTTCTCGGTAGGAACCCTCAGCTGCCGCTGCAACCTGGCGCGGTTGATCGCCACCTCCACGGCGCACGATCTGGTATAGGAAGGGCGATTTAACGTATTTGACCTCGATGGGCGTGGCATGCACGGTACTTTCGCCGGACAGATGCAGGCTCGGGTTGAGCGGTGCCACCACATGCGTCTCGCGCTTGTCGCTAAACACCACCGCGGCCGCGCGGCCCGTCTGGCCGTTCACAGCGATGCGCACTTGCTCGCCGTCGCGGCTGTCCGTCGCCGGACGATCGACAAAGTAGACCGGCACCATCACCAGACCGTCCTTATGCTTGCGGGCCTTGCGCGCCCAGGTTCGGATGCTCTTTTTATTGAGCCCAAGCACTGCCTCGGCATCGTTGCCGACAATGTCGAGCGCCAACTTATCAATGACCACTTGGTCCTTGGTAGACGCATCGACGGAGACAACGCGAAAGTCACCTTCCTGCATGGCCGGGTCAAACGGCCCAACCTTGGCAAAGTCCCACGGCTCCAAAATGCCCATAAGGCGAACATCCAGATAGTTTGCCCGCGGATACGCCCAGTCGAGCACCTCGTAGTACACCAGGGTTTCCTTGCTCAGGCCCTTGCCCGGGAAGCTCGCCATCATACGCAGGTCCGCCAGCGCCATGGGGAAATAGAAGAGCATCATGTCGTTTTGGATTGCGTCTTCCACCTCGTGCCCAGCAAAGGCATCCGGGTACTGGCGCACCAGCTGCAGTGCGTTGGCACGTGCCTGCTGCGGTGAGATTTCGCAGGGAATACCCTGCTCCGGCACATACTCCGCACCCACGCCCATGGTCAGACGTTTGCTAAACGTACCGGGCTTGAGCAGGTCGGCAATGCCGATCTTGTTGCCGCAGGACGGGCACTCAAACACACGCTGCGTTGACTCGCCCTCAAAGGACGCTCCGCAGAAGGGGCAAGGAATGCTCACATGCGTGACCTCTTGGAACTCCTGCGCCGTGCCGCGATCCTCCCACAGCAGATGTTCCAGGACCGACTGATTGCGCCAGTGCGAATTGAAGAAATACCAGTCCGGGTCCTCCGGGCGCTCGAGTTGCGACACATGCGTGAGCTTGAGCAGTCCATCCACCACCGTCAACGGCGTATGGCGAATGCCCAAAGCGCTCTTGGGCTCTCCGGCGTCCGCCTGCCACGGAATGACCGCGCCGCAATAGGCGCACTCAAAGCTGCGCTTAGCCTGGTGCGAGTACATAGGGCCGCCGCAGTTTTGACATTTAATGGCAAACATCTCGTCCATGGAAACGTCCTCCTTTGCACAGGGGCTATCGACGTTAAGTATGTCGAGCAAACAGGCACATGCCCATACCCATGTGGCCCAAAATGGACCACCCAGGCAGACGAGAAGGCTCGCTCGTTAGCACCGGCAGACCATTACTGCATTTTCTGAGCATCGGTGCACAGCGCCTCCGCGCGAGCTACACTATCCCCTTAAACATGATTGTGAGGACGACCGCTATGCTATTTGTAAATCGGCTGGTACATACGCTTGTTCCCGGCAGCGAGGGCGAGCCGGTCGATACCTCCTGCCGCACCAACGCGGGCTTTGCCGCAAGCCTCATCTGCATTGGCCTCAACATCACCCTGTGCCTGGCCAAGGGCATCGCGGGCCTGCTCGCCGGCTCCGTCTCACTCATCGCCGACGCTTTCAACAACCTCTCCGACGCCTCGAGCAATATCGTGAGCCTGCTCGGGTTCCGCCTTGCCAGCCGCCCAGCAGACGAAGGCCACCCCTATGGCCATGGCCGCTACGAGTACCTCGCCGGCTTGTTTGTCGCCGTCCTGGTTTGCGCCGTCGGCATCAACCTGATCCTCGAGTCGGTCACCAAGATCATCAAGCCCTCCCCCACCGCCTACACGCTGGTCTCCCTAGCCGCTCTCGTCTTGTCCATGCTCGTCAAATTCTGGATGGCCGCATTCAACCGCGCGCTGGGCAACCGTATCGATTCCGAAACACTTATTGCCACAGCACAGGACTCCAAAAACGACGTCATCACCTCGGGTTCGGTCTTGATGGCGGCGCTTATTTCGCAGACGACCGGCTTTGACCTCGATGGCTGGGCAGGCCTGGGTGTGGGCATCTTCATCTGCATCAGCGGCATGGGCCTGGTGCGCGACGCCATCAGCCCGTTGCTGGGGCAAGCGCCCGACCCCAAGCTCGTCCAGGCAATTCGCGACAAGATCATGTCCTATCCGCAGGTCTTGGGCACACACGACCTGATGGTGCACGACTACGGCCCCGGTCGTCAGTTTGCCAGCGCCCACGTGGAGATGCCCGGCGAGGGCGACGCATTTGAGCACCACGAGATCCTGGACACCATCGAGCACGACATCAAGCGCCAGATGGGCATTGGCATCACGCTGCACTGCGACCCCATCGCGACAACCGGCGATGATCTGCGCGGCTGGGTCAAGCGCGGCGTCATGCAGATCGATCCCGCGCTCTCCATCCACGACCTGCACGAGCACGACGGGTTCGTTTCGTTTGACCTGGTGCGCCCCGACGGCTTTGACATATCCGACGAGGAGCTGCTGGAGCTCGTCACGCGCATCGTGCACGAGCGCCGGCCCAACGTCTCATGCGTCGTTACGTTTGACTCGGGCTTTAGTTCGCCCGACCGTCCAGCAGAGCAGCTGTAGCCCGCTTAACAGCTAGTTTCCCTGCGCGTCCGAGATGCCGTTTTGCAGTGCGTTCCAGGCATCCGTCGCCATGTCGCCCAAGTTCTGCGCGGTGTCGCCCAGGTTTTGTGCCGTATCGCCCAGCTCTTGCGCCTTGTCTCCCAACTCCTGTGCCTTGTTGCTCAAGTCCTCCAGCGTATTGGAGCTCGAGCTGTCGGTACCGCTTTGGCCGCCGGACGAGTTGCCCGAGCTGTTCTTGTGCGTGAGTTGAATTTCGAGGTTGCCGTTGTCGTTATAGTAGGCAGAAGTAACGACCCAGTTGGCATCGATGACGGGCGTTGAGCCATCATCAGTCAGGACCACGGCATTCGAAAGATCGGCGCCGCGCGACTTGAGAAGCTTTTTGGCGTTGGACCAGTACTGCCCCGGGATATCGCTCAGATCGACGGTGCTAGACGAGGCGGACTCGGTTTGCTCGGCAGTGGTATCGGCCGTTGAACTCCCTCGCTTGTTAAGCATGCCCGACACGATGGCAAACACAACCGACAGCGCAAAGAAGATCGCCAGTACGATGAGGATCTTCTTGATCACGCTCGACGAACGCGACGGCTTCTTCTCCTCGTCCTCGCCATATTGCGGAATCGACTTGGGGTACTCGCGATACGGCTCGCGCGACTCGTAGCGAGGCTGCGCCGTGCGAGGCATATACGTCGTCTGCTGAGGCTGCGGAATGGGATTCTGCGGCAGGTCATCATAGGGATTCGGTGTCGAGGCGGCATAAGAATCCTGCGGCGCGTAATCAAACGGGTCCGGAGCTGCGTTGCCATAGGGGCCTTGCGAAGATGCAGCGTAAGAATCCTGCGCCGAGTCGCCATAGCCCATAACCCGGGTGGGCTCGGCAGAAGGCTGTGTCGCGGCGGGGTCGGTATAACCGGGGTTGGGAACAACGCGGGTCGCATCGGCGCTATCGCCAGCCTGCGTGGAACCGTAGCCGCCCATCACGGTTGTCTTGTCCTGATCCATGCAACGATTCCTTTCCGTCGCCCGTAAGCATCAAGTTATGCATGCATTCTACCCGCGCAAAAGCCTATGATGGGCAAAGGCCGTCGGTATCTACAAGACAAGCGCGACTAGAAAACAAAAGCCCCGCCGTGCCTTGTGAGCACGGCGGGGCGGGCAAGCAGCTATGAGCAGCGAGCTTAGAACAGGCCGGTGATGTTGCCGTCGTTGTCGACGTCGATGTTTTCGGCCGCGGGCACCTTGGGCAGACCCGGCATGGTCAGAACACTGCCGGTCAACGCGACCACAAAGTGGGCGCCGGCAGAAACCTTGAGCTCACGCACGGTGATGCGGAAGTTCTCGGGAGCGCCCAGGGCCTTGGCGTTGTCGCTAAAGCTGTACTGCGTCTTGGCGACGCACACCGGCAGGTTGCCAAAGCCGTTCTCGCGCAGCTCGGCGATCTGGCGCTTGGCGGCCGGCGTAAAGTCAACGCCGTCGGCGCGGTAGACCTTGGTGGCAACGGCCTCGAGGGCATCAGCGACATCAGCGCCGTCCTCGTAGGCAAACTTGAGCTCACTCGGCTGTTCAACCAAGCGCATGACCTCATCGGCCAGCTCGAGTGCGCCCTCGCCGCCCTTGGCCCAGACCTCGGACAGCTTCACATTGACGCCCAGCTTCTGGCACTCGGACTCGATGAGCTCGAGCTCGGCCTCGGTGTCCGTCGGGAAACGGTTGATGGCGACCACGCAGGGCAGACCATAAACGTTCTGGATGTTGTCGACATGACGCAGCAGGTTGGGCATGCCAGCCTTGAGTGCCTCGAGGTTCTCCTCGTTGAGGTCGGCCTTGGCAACACCGCCGTTGTACTTAAGGGCGCGAGCGGTCGCGACGACCACGACGGCGTTGGGACGAACGCCCGTCATGCGGCACTTGATGTCCAGGAATTTCTCGGCACCCAGATCGGCACCAAAACCGGCCTCGGTAATGGCGACATCGCCAAAACGCATAGCCATACGCGTGGCCATGATGGAGTTGCAGCCGTGGGCAATATTGGCGAAGGGACCGCCGTGGACAAACGCGGGCGTACCCTCAAGCGTCTGCACCAGATTGGGCTTGAGCGCATCCTTGAGCAGTGCGGCCATAGCTCCCTGGGCCTTAAGGTCGCGTGCGCGGACGGGCTCGCCGGCATAGCTGTAGCCGACAACGATCTCGCCCAAGCGCTCCTTAAGATCGTTGATGCTCGTGGACAGGCACAGGATCGCCATGACCTCGGAGGCAACGGTAATGTCAAAGCCATCCTCGCGCGGCACGCCCTGGGCCTTGCCGCCAATGCCGTCGATGACATGGCGCAGCTGACGGTCGTTCATGTCGACAACGCGCTTCCAGGTGATGCGCTTAACATCGATACCGAGCTGGTTGCCCTGCTGAATATGGTTGTCGAGCATGGCGGCCAGCAGGTTGTTGGCGGCACCAATAGCATGGAAGTCACCAGTAAAGTGCAGGTTGATGTCCTCCATGGGGATGACCTGCGCCCAGCCACCGCCGGCGGCACCGCCCTTGACGCCGAAGACGGGACCGAGCGAAGGCTCACGAAGGGCCACGGCGCTCTTGACACCGCGACGGCGCAGGCCATCGGCCAGACCGATGGTCGTAGTGGTCTTACCCTCGCCGGCGGGCGTGGGGTTGATAGCGGTCACGAGGACGAGCTTGGCCTGGTGATCAGTCGGCTCGTTGAGCAGTGAATAGTCGACCTTAGCCTTGTCGAAGCCGTACGGAATAAGGTGCTTAACGTCGACGCCGGCGTTCTTGGCCACCTCGGTAATAGGCAGCGGCGTAACAGAACGTGCGATTTCGATGTCAGTAGGCATGGGCGGTCCTTTCGTTACCGGATGAGAAAAAGACCAATCCAGCATAGCACGGGCGTGCAATAGTAAAACACCCGCAACCGACAAACGGCGATATGTTTACCCGATGCCCAGCGATAGCCCAACAGCCCGCCAAAACAAAGCGCCCTAAACGGTAGGTTCAATCCCCAGGTGCTCAAAGGTGCGAAGGGTTGCCTGACGGCCCTGCGGTGTACGAATCATCAGCCCGCACTGCAGCAGATAGGGCTCATAGACATCCTCGAGCGTGCCCGGGTCCTCGCCCACCGCGCTGGCAAGGGTCGTAAGTCCCACGGCACGACCGGAGAACGTCTTGGCGAGCGTCTCCAAAATGCGAATATCCATCCAGTCCAGACCGAGCTCGTCGATCTCAAAGAACTCGAGTGCCTGACGGCAGATATCGAGCTCAATGGGACCGTTGCCGCGCACCTGTGCGTAATCGCGCACGCGCTTGAGCAGGCGGTTGGCAAGACGTGGCGTGCCGCGCGAACGCGAGCCGATCTCGAGTGCACTGGGGTGGTCGATCGTCACGCCCAGGATAGTCGCCGAGCGCGTCACAATCTGCGCGAGCTCCTCGACCGTGTAGTAATCCAGGCGATATGAAATGCCAAAGCGGTCGCGCAACGGGCCTGTCAACATGCCTGAGCGGGTCGTTGCCGCTACCAACGTAAACTTGGGAATATCCAGGCGAATCGAGCGCGCCGCCGGACCCTTGCCAATCACGATATCGAGGGCAAAGTCCTCCATCGCGGGGTACAGTACCTCCTCGACCGAACGGTTGAGGCGGTGGATCTCGTCGATAAACAGCACATCACCCGGCTGCAAGTTAGTAAGGATGGCCGCCAGGTCGCCCGTGCGCGCGATGGCAGGGCCACTCGTGGTCTTGATCTGAGCGCCCAGCTCGTTGGCGATAACGGTGGCCAGCGTGGTCTTGCCCAGGCCCGGAGGACCCGAGAAAATCACGTGGTCGAGCGTCTCGCCACGGCTCTGCGCCGCTTCGATCAACACGCGCAGGCTCTGCTTGATATGCTCCTGGCCGCAGTAATCGTCCAGGCGCTGGGGGCGCAAAGTGCGATCGACATCGAGGTCCTCGGCCGTCAGCTCCGAGCCCACCATGCGCTCGCCGTGCGCCATGGATGCCGCCGGCGAGTTGCCGGGCGTCGCCCACAGGTCCTGAGAGTCATCGGCTTCCCACATCACGCATCCATTCCGAGTCGCTTAAGCGCCGCGCCGAGCAGATCCTCGACACGCATATTCTGCCCATCATACCCGCTCAGGGCAACATCGGTCTCCTGCGGGCTAAAGCCCATGGAAAGGAGTGCTGCACGGGCGTCATCGATCGCCGAAGGAGCGGCGGCGGGCACGGGCATCGCAACCTGTCCGGGAATCACGTCGACCGGAACAAAGCCCTTGTCCTTGGCAAAGGTGCTCTTGAGCTCCAGAATCAGACGCTGCGCTGTCTTTTTGCCCACACCGGGCACCTTGGCCATGCCTTTGTCGTCCTCGGCCATCACCAGCGAATACAGCTGTCCCACGGTATAGGTGGAAAGCACGGCAAGCGCCAGGCGCGGACCGACGCCCGAGACGGATACGAGCCGATCGAACATCGTGCGCTCGTCCTTGGAGGCAAAGCCAAAGAGCGTCATGGCGTCCTCACGCACCTGCATACGGGTATAGAGGCGGACCTCGCCGCCGGGCGTAGGCAGCGTGGCGGCAGTGCTGCCCGAGATACCGAGCTCAAAGCCCACGCCCGATACATCGACAACGGCCGAGCTCATCGTGGCCTCGACAAGCGTTCCATGGAGCTGGGAGATCATCAGTATCCGGTTCCTCTCTGTTGATAGAACTCGCCACCGGTAAGCGCCCGGGTGCGGCTGAGGTTAACGTGGCAGATGGCGCAGGCCAGGGCATCGGCGGCATGGTCGGGATGCGGGTCATGGTCGAGCTGTGTGAGCGTACGCACCATGTAGGCGACCTGCCGTTTGTCCGCAGCGCCGGTGCCCACAACCGCCTGCTTAATCTGCATAGGCGTGTACTCGCCAATCTCGAGCGCGCATTCCGAAAGCGCCACGAGTGCAGCACCGCGGGCATGCGCCGTAGGGATGGCCGAGCGAACGTTGGCGCCAAAGTAAATGCTCTCGATAGCAGCGGTATCGGGTCGATAGCGTTCGACAGCGCCCTTGAGGTCACGGGCGATATGCGACAGGCGCACCGCGAGCGGACTGCCCGCGCTGGTCTCGATACAACCGTAGGCACGGCAGCGAACCTCACCGCGCCGCTCCTCGATAATCCCCCAACCCGTATGGGCCAAACCGGGGTCGATACCCAAAATGACCAAGCCAACCTCCCCTCGTCACAAGTACTGCACAAGGCAAGGCCCCGAGCATCATTCACGAACGTCTGTTCTAGAATAACACAACAGAGACCGTATCTAGCAAGCAAGGTTGAACCATAGGTTGAGCATAAGTCAGCGAGCGAGTCCCTGCCGTGGCAAGGTGTCGCGAAAGAGGAGCGCCGCGTACTTCTGTACGCAAGCGACGGTTTGAGCGGCAGATTGACCGGCAGGGGCTCGCGCAGCGTCGACTCGTTACGCGGTTTGGCAAAACCGCGTAACCTTGCCCCTATCCCATAGTTAGTTTTGAGAGAAAAAGGGAAACTGCCTCGGATCCACCGGCGGATGCGGCATCGGGCCACCCTGGGGCCCACCCTGCGGTCCGCCCTGGCCGCCCATCATCTTTTCGATGGCGTCCTGGACCTCGCCCTCAAACTTCTTCATGCCCTCATGCAGGCGGCGCTGACCATCCTCGGAGCGCAGCTCCTCCATCTGCTCGGGCGAAATACCCAACAGGTCACCCAGTATGCCCATCATCTCGCCACGCATGCGCTCGCTTGTATCCTCGTCGGCAAAGCGGCGCACCTCGGCGCGTGCCAGCGCATCGACCGTCATGCGTTCCTTGCCGCTCAGTCCCAGGTCGGACCACGCGAGCATATACGGCCAGGCACGCTCGGCAAACGAACGGGCCGAGACGATCGGCGCCGTCGGCAGTATGCGGCGAGCGGCCTCTCCCTGGCGCACGAGCATCAGCAGCAGCGAGCAAGCCTCGGGCTTGCCGGTGGCCATCGGAATGTCGTCGAAGGGACGATTGCGGTCGACGTGTGACTCGAGCGCGCCATCAACCTCGCCCGGCTCGAGCCCACCGAGCAGCTGCGCCGCGCGATCGAGCATGTCGACCGGGCCGTCGAGCGTCGAGAGCGCCCGCGCCAGCACGCGCTCCATGCAATCTTCCACCGCGTTGAGCGTCACGAGCTCCTGCGGCACCACGGCAGACGTGCGGTTGCGCACGCGCGCCACAAACTCGAGCGTCGACAGGTACACATCACCAAAGGGCGCGTAATCGCCCTGGTAGCCACCGCAAAGCGCCGGTGCCGCCAACGCATACTCGGTCTTGGAAAGCGGGCTCAGAGCCATCGCGCCCAGCTCGAGCGCCGTATCCTCCAGCATGAGGCCCAGCGTGCGAGAGCGCAGGCGCTCGGCGTCGCCCGCCGACACATCGCGGTCGAGTACGCGCGCCGCATCCGGCGCATCGCGCTCAACCGTGCGAATATGCAGGCGCTCGGCAATCGCGTGAACGGCGGCACAACGGGCGGCCTCAGCCTCTTCCTGCGCTGGCGTAAAGATGCGGTTGCGGTCCAACACCAGGCCGATCACATTGCGCGAACCCAATGCATCGACAGCCAGCGCCGCAAGCAAAGACGACGGCAGATCGCCCTCGAGCGCCACCACGGCACGCGACGTGCCATGGGCACGGGCGTTATCGCGCACAGCGAGCACCAGCGCCTGCCACAACCACTCCTCGGAACGAAACTCGGGCAGCTCGTGGTCCTCCAGGGCATCGAGCATTACGCCGCGCTGAATCTCCTGAACCAGCAGGCTCTCTTCAAAACACGGCGCTTGGGCCACCACGCGCCCACAGTCGTCGAGTACAAACGACCCGCCGGTATACACCGACTCGTCATAGGCACCGACCGGCGCCATGCAGGCAAACCACACGCTGCGCTTGGATGCGATCTTGCGGTAGGCACCGCTGCGAACGGCGGCAATGGCGGCCGTCTCGCGGTCGGTCATATCAAACGCGTTGAACTGAAAATAGGCGATGAGGTCGACGCCGGTCGGCAGCATCTCGAGTTCGCGGTCCAAGTCGAAGATCACGGCGATACGCACGCCGTCCACGTCGAACACCGGCGGTGCCCAACGGGCATCACCGTTCCCACCACGCTGCAGAGCAATGCTCGAACGGGCCGGCACCACATGACCGTCCTTGAGCATCATGTAGTCGAGCAGCGGCTGACCCTCAAACGAAACCGCCGCGGGCACGATGCAGATCATGTCAAGCTCCTGGATGCGCTCGGCGACACCAGTCAAGCCGGCAAGCATGTCGTGCTCAAAGTCGGCAGCGCCCACCAGGCCACCGGGCATGGCGCCCATAAAGAGCGGAGCCGGAACGCACAGCACGCGCGCCCCGCGCTCGTGGGCCAGACGAGCCTGGTCCTCGATGCGGCCGCAAATGCCCTCAATATCACCCAGGCGCATATCGATCTGTGCAAGCGCGAGCTTCATGGCTCAGCCCTTTCCGTCGTAAACCATCGAAATCGTAGTAAAAGCGCCGGCCGCATGATGCAGTCGGCGCTCGCATGTGCATATGCTAGCTATGATACCCCGAGCGGGGGCGCGCTCCTAGAACGTCGCGGACCACAGCCCGTGCAGGTTGCAGTAGGCATAGACGGTACCGGTCTTGGAACCGCCAGCAAAAAACGTCGCGGGCTTCATGCCGGGCTCAAGGTAATGGACCTCTAAGCGGCCCTCGGCCTCAAGGGCGATCCACTCAATATAGTGCTCGGGCAGGCTGGGGTGCTCGACCGAGCCAACGCGTGCGCGAATCACGTGACCGTCGCGCTCGGTCTCGACAACAGGCACGTGCTTCTCGTGCGCCGCGTCCTCAGTGTTTGCGGTCAGTTCCGTGCAACCGGCAGGGGTTGCAACGTCGTTGCCAAGGGCGGCAATGAGCTTACCGTCGGGGTCCTTAAAGAATTTCGCCATGATGTTCTCCTTTGCTGACGTGCCAATGTTCTTGATGGTTCTTATGCCCAAAGGCAGACAAACCATCCACGGCATTGCAAATGAACACATAACGGGCGGGGACGATGGGGCAGCGTGCGCTATCCGCCCTGGCGGCCCCACCCGAGCGGGTTAGCGCCCGTCGCCGCCCAGCAGCGCCAGAACATCTTCGCGGGTAAACAGCGCCGACGAGATGCCGTCGCCGCCGAGCACGCTGTTGACCAGGTCGCGCTTGGACTCCTGCATCTGCATAATGCGCTCCTCGATCGTGTCCTTGGCGATGAGCTTGTACACGGTCACGGTATGTTGCTGGCCAATACGGTGCGCGCGGTCGGTCGCCTGGTCCTGCGCTGCCACGTTCCACCACGGGTCGTAGTGGATGACCACGTCGGCCGCCGTCAGGTTAAGGCCCACGCCGCCCGCCTTGAGCGAAATCAAAAAGACCGGAACCTCGCCCGCTTGGAACTGCGCGACCATCTTGGCGCGGCTCTCCTTAGACGAAGCGCCCGTGAGCTTAAGGAAGGCGATGTCCTCCTTGGCCAAGCGCTTACCGATGATATCGAGCATACCCGTAAACTGGCTGAACAACAGGATGCGATGCCCGCCGTCGAGTGCGCCGTGCACGAGCTCCATACACGTATCGAGCTTGGCGCTCCCCGCCTTGTAATCCTCGTAGTGTAGACGCGGGTCGCAGCAGATCTGGCGCAGCTTGGTGAGCTCGGCGAGCACCTTGAGTTTGTCCTTCTTAAACTCCCCAGCCTCGCGGTGCTGCACCTGCTGGGCGATGCGGTCCTGGTTGGCCAGGTAGAGCTTGCGCTGCTCGCCGGTAAGCTGCGCCATGACGGTGTCTTCGATCTTCTCGGGCAGGTCGGCCACCACGTCTTCCTTAACACGGCGCAGCACAAACGGCGACACGAGCGCCTGCAGGCGAGCGGCGCTATCGCCCTCGGCATGCTCGACGGGGCTCTCAAAGCGCTTGGCAAACGACTCGCGCGTCCCCAAAAGGCCCGGCATCAAAAAGTCGAAGATGCTCCAGAGCTCGGACAGGCGGTTTTCGATGGGCGTGCCCGTCAGGGCAAAGCGCACGCCGGCAGGCAGGCGCTTGGCGGCGCGCGCCACCTGCGTGAGCGGATTTTTAATGTACTGTGCCTCATCGAGCACCACGCGGGCAAAATCCCGCTCGACGTACTCGTCGATATCGCGCCGCATAAGGTCATACGACGTCACGACCACGCTATGCTCGGCCACGCCGGCGATCTGCACGCGGCGTTGAGCCTTGGCGCCCACAATGGCGCACACATCGAGCGACGGGGCAAAGCGCTCCAGCTCGGCAGTCCAGTTGTACACGAGTGAGGCCGGGCATACCACGAGCGTGGGCTTGGTGTCCCCCGCCTCCACGCGCGCCAGAATATGCGCAATCATCTGGAGCGTTTTGCCCAGGCCCATGTCGTCGGCCAAGATGCCGCCAAGGCCCAGGTGTTCGAGCGAGCCGAGCCACTGGTATCCGTCGACCTGGTAGCCGCGCATCGTTGCCTTGAGCGATGCCGGCACCGTAAAGTCCATCTTGCCGAGCGTGTCCAGGCGCTCGACGGTACGGCGGAACGCAGCGTCGCGATCGGCCTCGAGCGCCGGCGTGCGTGCGAGCATGCTGTCGACGAACAGGGTGCTCGACGCGGGAAGCGACACGCCGTCGAGCAGGTCGACGGCATCGACACCCAGGTCCTCGGCAAGGCCAAACGCGGCGCGCGCCCCCTCGTCCAGGCGAATGATGTCGCCGGACGTAAGGCGCGCAAACGTTTGATGGCGCTTGTACGAATCGAGATAGACGGCAAGGTCCGCGGCCGAAAGCCCGCTCGCGCCCAGCTCGACATCGAGCAGATTGCTCTTAACGGTCGCACGAACCGAGAGCTTGGGCGCGGGGCGGACCGAGATCTGGCGCAGACGGTCGCTGAGCATGATCTCACCCAGTTCGGACAGGGCAGACAGGCCCTCGGTCAGCAGGCAGAACAAGCGGGCGTCATCGCGCTCCTCAAACGCCAGACCGCGCTCGTAGAAATCGAAGTACAGGGCCGCCGTATCCATAACGCGAAACTCCGCCACCTCGTCGCGGGGCGGCAAACCGGGGCGCTGCTCTTCGAAGGGGCTGCCCGGAGCGCCCAGGCTAAAGAGATCCGCCGACCAATCGCCGTAGGTAACCGTAATTTTGCAGGTCACGAGCCCATCGTCGACACCGATCGCCATAGCAAAGCTCGGCTCGGGTGCCACGGTATCGAGCGCGGCGGGCGCGGTGAGGTCGGTGTAGTCGCGCAAAATGGGCAGCGCCATACGGCAGAACTCACCCACCTGCTCGGCGGCAATATGGGCGGGCGTGCGGCACGGCAGCAAGCGCGACAAAAAAGGTGCGGCATGCTGAGCAAATGCAGCGTCGGTACGGCGCGCGCGGCGCGTGTCAACCAAGTAGGCGGCATCGCCCGACGCAAAGCAGTACATATCGGCGGGCAGGCGCAGGTCATAGCTACCACCAGCCGCCGGCGCGATTTTGGCGGCAAGCAGCGGTGGGCGCTTAGCGGATGCCTCGTCCTCCCCTTGCGGAGACAGCTCAACCGCCACGTCGTAGGTGCGATGCGTCGTCATCCCCCGCGACCAGGCGGGCTCAAAGGAGATGGTCTGGCCGCGCAGCAGGTCCAGCACATATACGATGCTATGCTCGGACAGCGGCAACTGACGCTCGGCAACAAAACCACTGCGGGCAAAGTCGTACGACGCCGAACGCGAGCTTGTGATGTCATCGAGATAGGCAACTGTCGTCACAACAAGGTTGAGCAGCTTTGCCGATGTTTCGTCAAAGGCCTCAGGTGAATGGACAAACGTGAGCTTCTTGCCATAGGAGAACGTGCCGCCGCGCACGTAGGCATCGGCCATGCCGTCGATGTCCTTGACCACGTAGGAGACCGATCCACAGCGAATGCGGAACTCGAGCGCCCAGCTAAAGCGGTCAGCGAACAGCGGATTGTAGTACGGCACCAACGAGGGCTCCAACGCCGCTTTGGGGGCGTCGGGATCAACGGCACCGGCTAGTTTGCGGCGCATGCTCGCCAGCTCATCCATGCGCGCGTCCGAAAGATCGGAAAGCGCCGCCACAAGGCTCGGGCTCGTGGGGACGGGCGCCGGGAAGGGAAAGTTGGGGTTGACGGCCGGCGCGGCGGACGCGGCGCGCGCGGGCTGTTTCGGCTGCGCCGTAAACGTGCGAACCGGCGTGCGCAGCCCCTCAACAGGCTCAATGCCGCTGGTGTCCAGGTACGCCAGCGCTGTGGCGATGGCGTGCTTGCACATACCGGGATAGCGGTATGCGGCGGGGCAGTCGCAGTCGTAGTCGATAACCTCGTGCTCGTCCATATCGAGCGCCACGTGCGTCTTGTACAGGTCGCCGCGCGAGCCGCGCACCGAGCCCTCAACCGTCACGTTTTTGGAGAAGCGCGAGCCGCTGTCCTCAATCGACAGCACGGCGCCGTTGAGCATGAGCGAGCGGCCCTTCATAAAGGTGCCGCTCAACGCCGCCTCTTTGCGAAGCGCCTGCACAAACGTCCCCTGCGCCATCACTTCCTCCAATCTCACCCGGGGTAGCTTAGATAACCGTCACGCGACCCTGGTTACCCACAATCGCCTTTGCCTCGGCCAGCAGCGGAATCGAGCGCGCGTTGACCTTGGCCGGCACCTCGGCACGTAGCACGCGCCCGTCCACCTGCTCGATAAAGATCTCCACGCGGTCGCCGCCCGGGTTGGCGGTAAGCACCGTGGCAAGACGCGCCATATTGCCCTGGCTAAAGCGGCTGTTGGGCACCATGACCTCAAACACCTTGGGCTTGTTGTTCTCCTCGTTAAGCTCGAGCGGCACGATCTCCTGCGCGATGATCTGGTCGCCGCGGTCCGAGCGCTCGAGCTTGCCCTTAATGCGCACAAAGGCATCGGACAGCTGCGCGCCGGTCTCGGGATCGACCTCGCCGTACAGGTACCCCTCGGCCTCCTTGTAGGTCTTGGGGAACACGACGACGGTGGCCTCGCCTTCCATGTCCTCGAGCTGCACGATGCCCATGGGGTCACCGTTTTTGGTCACGCGCTTGGACACGCTCGAGACCATGCCGGCCCACCACAGCGCCTTGCCCTCGGGAATTTCCTGGTTGATGGTGCCGCCCGTAGGATTCTGAACTTCGTAGCCGGTGTCGATCTGCGAGAACGAGAAGTCACGCGCCTTGGCTAGTGCATACTCAAACGGGCGCAGCGGGTGGTCCGAGACATAGATGCCCAGAACCTCCTTCTCCTGACTCAACTTGAGGTGGCGGTCCCATTCCTGGCCATCCGGATCGGGCACGCTCACCTCAAAGCCCGAGCCCTCAACGTCGCCAAACATATCGAAGAACGACGTCTGGCCGCTCGCGCGATCCTTCTGGCGCTTTACCGCGGCATCGATGATGTTCTCGGGGTTGTTCTTGTCCACAAAGTGCATCATCTGGCGACGCGGATACCCCGTGGAGTCGAAGGCGCCTGCCTTGATGAGCGATTCGATCACGCGGCGGTTGGCCTGGCTCGAGTCCACGCGCTCGACAAAGTCGTGCAGCGTCTTAAACGGGCCGCCCGCCTCGCGCTCGGCGATAATCGCCTGCGCCACGCCGGTGCCCACGCCGCGGATGCCGGCCAGACCAAAGCGCACGCCCTCCTTGGTAGCCGTGAACTCGGTACCGGACTCGTTGACATCTGGCGACAGCACGGGGATGCCGTCGTGACGGCATGCCGAGACGTAGTGCACGATCTTGTCGGTCTTGCCCGTATAGGACGTCAGAACGGCCGCCATGTACTCGTGCGGATAGTGCGCCTTGAGCCACGCCGTCTGCATAACCAGGATGGCGTAGCCGGCGGAGTGCGACTTGTTGAAGGCGTAGGACGCGAACTCGAGAACATCGTCCCAAATCTTCTGGGCGACCTCGCGCGTATAGTTGTTCTTGATGGCGCCGTTCATCCAGTGGTCGTAGGTGGTCTCGTCGGAGCCATCCTCCCAGTGGAGCACCGTCGACGTGAGCAGCTTGATTTTCTTCTTAGCCACGGGCTTACGGATACGCGAGTCCGATTCGCCCTTGGAGAAGCCGCACATCTCGACGGAGATGAGCATAACCTGCTCCTGGTAGACCATGGTGCCGTAGGTTTCGCCCAGGATGTCGTCCAGGCGGTCGTCGTAGGAGACCGCCGGCTCCTTGCCGTTCATACGGTTGATGTAGGACGAAACCATGCCGGCGCCCAGCGGGCCCGGGCGGTACAGGGCGATCAATGCTACGACGTGCTTGTACTCGGTGGGCTTCATGTTCTTGATCGTGGCCGTCATGCCTGCGGACTCGACCTGGAAGACGCCGGCGGTGTGGCCGGAACCCATGAGCTTAAAGATCTCGGGGTCGTCAAAAGGAATCTCTTCCTCTTTGATGTCGATGCCGAAGTTCTTTTTGATGTTTGCCTTGGCCTTGGAGATAACAGTCAGCGTGCGCAGGCCCAAGAAGTCCATCTTGAGCAGGCCCATGTCGGCAACGGTATGGCCCTCGTACTGGGTAATCTCGACGCCGCCCTTGGTGTCGAGCTTGGTGGGCACGTGCTCGTTGACGGGGTCGCGGCAGATCAGAACGGCGCACGCGTGCACGCCCTCGCCACGGGTGAGGCCCTCGATTGAGAGCGCCGTGTCGATGATGCGGCGGGCGTCGTCGTCCTTTTTATAGGCCTCGGCAAAATCGGGGTTAAACAGATCCTCTTTGCCGGGCTGCTTGTCGAGCACCTGCTTGAGCTTGACCTTGGGGTCGCTCGAAACCATCTTGGACAGGCGCTGACCCATGTAGACCGGGTAGTCCAGGACGCGCGCGGCGTCGTTGATGGCCTGCTTGGCCTTAATGGTCGAGTAGGTGATGACGTGGGTGACCTTCTCGGGGCCGTAGAGCTGGCGAACGTGCTCCACGACCTCGAGGCGCCGCTCATCGTCGAAGTCCATATCGATATCGGGCATCTCGGTACGCTGCGGGGACAGGAACCTCTCGAACATCAGGCCGTTCTCGAGCGGGTCGAACGCGGTGATGTTCATGGCGTAGGCGACGATAGCGCCGGCGGCCGAGCCACGGCCGGGGCCGACGCCGATGCCGTTGTCCTTGGCCCATTGCACGTACTCGGCAACGATCAAGAAGTAGGCGGCAAAGCCCTTGTCGCAGATGACTTTGTATTCGTACTCAAAGCGCTCTTTGATGTTGACGCCACCAATCTCGCGCGTGGCCCAGTCGTCGCCGTAGTGCTGGCGCAGGCCCTTCTCGCACTCGCGGCGGAACTGGCTCTCGTGCGTCTCGCCGGGATCGAGCAGCGGGAAGCGCGGCAGGATGATGGAGTCCCAGTCCAGCTCAACGTAGCACTTGTCGGCGATCTCGAGCGTGTTGTCGCAGGCCTCGGGGCAATACGGGAACATCGCCCGCATCTCCTCCTCGGTCTTCATGTAAAACTCCGAGCCAGTCATGCGCATGCGGTTGGGGTCGTCGACCTTGGCGTTCATGCCGATGCACATGATGACGTCCTGCACGGGAGCGTCCTCGCGGCGCAGGTAGTGGAAGTCGTTGGTGGCGATGACCTTGACGCCTACCTGCTTGGCGATGTCGATGAGCGTGCGGTCCATCTGCTCATCGGTCAGGCCGTTGTCGGTGGTGATGCCGTGTTCCTGGATCTCGATATAAAAGTCGCCAGGTTCGAAGGTATCACGGAAGGTCTCGGCCCACTTGATGGCGCCCTCCATGTCACCGCGGTCGATGTATTTGGGAATGATGCCCGCGATGCAGGCGCTGGTGCAGATCATGCCCTTGGCGTGGCGGCGCAGGTTGTCGAGCGTCACGCGGGGCTTGTAGTAAAAGCCCTGCACGGCTGCCTCGGAGACCGTCTGCATCAGGTTGACGTAGCCCTCCTGGTCCTTGGCCAGAAGGATCATGTGGTAGAGCTCAGGCTTATGGTCGCGGGCAAGGGTCTCGTCCGGCGTAAAGTAGACCTCGCAGCCAAAGATGGGCTTGATGACCAGGGGCGGCTTGAGCTCGTCGATGTTGCCCTTCTCGTCCCACATGGCCATGTCCTTCACATACTGGGCATGCTCGCGCGGGTTTTCCTCGGGATCGGGCTCCACCAGCTCGTCGCGGCGATCCTTTTCCAAGAAGGCCTTGTCGTGGCTCCAGGTTTTGTACTCGGGCGTGTTGTGGTTGACGGCGTCGCAGGCCAGCGCCAGGTCGGGCACGCCATACATGTAGCCGTGGTCGGTAATGGCGACGGCGGGCATGCCCAGCTCTACGGCACGGTTGACCATATCCTGGATACGGGTTGCGCCGTCGAGCATGGAGAAAACGGTGTGGTTGTGCAGATGGACGAATGTCATGTGATGAGCTCCGATGCGGGTTCGTGTTCTGACTGAACGATTTTACCGCACGGCGCGGATAGCACCCGAACCTAGCCAAACCCACACGGCTCCTATTGAGTTGCGATGAAATACGGACTGTTTGGCGGCTTTTTTGGCCAAAACAGTCCGTATTCCACCGCAGGTTGTTGAGGGTTAGAGGTTGTAGGTGACCACCTGGGGCTCGCAGGGGTTGGCGGGATCGGCCTGCTCCACGCGGACGAACTTGACGGTCACGGCCTCAAAGCCCGCCTTGTGCAGAACATCGGCGTAGACGCGCGCCTGCAGGGCGTGCTTCTCCCGCAGCTGTTCCGGCGTCTCGTCCGGCGTGCCGCCCGTCTTGTAGTCGATGACCAGCGCGCGTGACGAATCCGCCGGGTTCGTCGCCAAAGCGTCGATGGCGCCCTCGGCATAGGCACCGTAGCGGGCGATGTCCTCGTCTTCGCAACCCAGCGAGAAGAACGGCACCTCGGCGCGAACGCACGGCCACGCGAGCAGGTCGGCACGAACAGCCGACTTGAGCCAGCGGTCCAGGGCAACGTCGAAGCGCTCGCGCTGCTCCGGCGTCAAGCGCCACAGACGCGCCAGCGCTTCGGCGCGCGCGGTGGGCAGTGCATCGGCACCCATCTCGATGAGCCACTGGCATGCGGCGTGGAAGGCCGAACCCAAGGCCATGGGATTGCCGGCGGGCTCGACAGCAGCCACGTCCGCATCGGCCATCTCCGAGCCATCCGACTCGGCATCATCGCCAGCCTCGTCCATGGGCACGTGTGCCTCGGCGGCACGGTCCTCGGACTCGGCATGGAGCGCCGCGGCAATTGACGAGTAGCTATACGAGTCACGCGCCGGGAACGGACAGGCGCCCATGCGCACGCCCACCGCCTGGGGATACACGAGCTCAAACGCATCGGGCTCGGGGTCGGCAGGACCGGGAACGGCGGCGCGGGCATCTGCACCGGCACCCTCCGGCTCCGCATCGCCGCAGACAAGCCTGCCCTCGGCATCCAGTAAAGCGTTGGCCTCAAACGCCTGCTCGCCAAACGTAAAGTCCGCCAGCGAGATAAGCTCGTAGTCGCCCGGCTGGGAGTTGTCGAACACCAGGCGGTCGGCATCGAGCTGTGGCATGTCCAGGCCGTCCGTCGGCAAAATACGGCGCAGCACGTCATAGGTCAGATCGGTCTCGACGTCGAAGGTCGGCGCGCACAGCTTGCCACGGCTCACGCCGGCATCCATCGCCAAGATCACCAGCTCGCGCGCACGCGTCATGGCCACATAGAGCAGACGAGCCCGCTCCTCGAGCGAAAGCTGCAGGTCATCGTTGCGCAGGCGAGCAAATGCCTCGGCGGGAGAACCCGTCGCACAGACGTCCTCCATGAGCTCCGGCGGCAGCCACAGCGACGTGCCCTTGCCCTTAAACGCATGCTCAAACTGCTTTTTAACGTCGTCGCCCTTCACAAAGGTTCCGTCGGCGAGCTTAACGCCGTCGAAGCGTGCCGGCAGTGCCACGACCTGCGCTCCGCCCTCGACGCGACCCATCTGTGCCGCACCCGAGGACTTGCGCACGCCAAAGCACTCGGCGACCGCCACGACCGGATATTCCAAGCCCTTGGAGGCGTGCACCGTCATGATGCGCACCGCGCCGTCGCCCTCCTCGTTGAGCGCGCCCGGGGCTTCCTTGCCCGCCAGGAAGCGGTCAAAGGCCAGCGCAATGGAGCGCGGCGAGTTACCGAACTCGGCCTCCGCTTCGGCCACGGCGTCGAGCGCCTTGAGCACGTTGGCGGCAATGGCCTTGCCCTCGGGACCACGCTGCGCCAGACGCACAAACCAGCCGGAGGCGTTGACCACGTCGCGCGCGATGTTGGCGAACGAATCACGTCCCACGCGGCGCAGCGCATAGCGCAGCACCTCGCGGGCGCGCGTCACCAGTGGCAAGCCCTGCAAGCCGGGCACATCGGAATCGCTCATGATGCCCGCGTCGATATTCCGGCGCGAGGTCTCCCCCGTCTCGCTATCGAGCTTGGTCGCCAGCGCCAGGAACTCCTGGGCGCCGAGCGCAAACATCGGCGAGGCGAGCAGCGGCATAAGGCCCTGCGCCGTATCGGCCGGGTTGGCGAGCGCGCAGACTAGGGCGCGCACCGTCTGCACCTCGGCTGCCTGGGCAAAGACCGAGCCACCCGCGATCACGCAGTCGAGTCCTTGGTCGCGGAAAGCCTGGGCATAGACGTCGGCGTTGGTCATGCGGCCCAGCAGCAGCACCATGCCGCCCTGGGGCTGACCGGCATCGGCAAGCGCGCGGAACCGCTCCGCGATCGCGCGGGCCTTGGCCTGTGTGCGCTCCTGCGTACTGCCGCCGGCAACAAAGAGCGCCTGCCGACGCGAGGCGTCTGCCACCAGCGTGTCCTTGCGGCCGTCGCTCGCCTCAAGATCCAAAAAGCCCTGCATCAGGCCGCCGTCATCGCCGTCGAAGACGCGTGCCACGTAACGCAGCACCTCGTCATGGCTGCGGAAGTTGCGCACAAGTTTAACGAGCTCGCCGGCGGGGACATCGGCAGCAGTGCCAGCGACGGCCGCCGCCTCGGCCGTCCCCGAGGCGCCCACCTTGCGCTCCTGGCGGCGGAAGACCTCGACCTCGGCACCACGGAAGCGATAGATCGACTGCTGCGCATCGCCCACGGTGCACAGCGCGCGCTCCCCCGCACCGGTCAGGTAACGAATCAAATCGACCTGCATCTGGTCGGTATCCTGGAACTCGTCGATCATGACCATCTTAAAGCGGCCCTCATAGGCAGCTCGAATGGCCGGGTAGTCGCGCAGGGCCTCGTAGGCCATGCGCAGCAGGTCGTTGTTGTCGAGGGCGGACTGGGCAGCCTTGAGCGCGCGGTACTCAGCCTCTACAGAGCGGGCCAAGCCAACCAGTGCATCGAGCGCGGGACCACCGCAGGCGAGCACGATATTGATAAATGCATCGGCGGCCTCGGCCTTGAGCAGCTCAATCTGCTCCTTAGGGAATGCCTTGCTCGCGCGCGGCATGGTACACGACATCATGAGCCGCGCCGCGTCCTCCATGGTTTTGCCGCTCGCCTCAAACGCGTCGATGGCGTCGAGTGCCACTTGTGCCTTCTCGGTCGCGGCCTTGCTCGCACCCAACGCCGCGCGATAGGCGTCGGCAAGCGCCGAAGTGTCAGCCTGGCCGCGCGCCACGCACACATCGTCCATGCCGCCCGGCAGCTGGCTCGAGAGCTCCAGCAGGTCGCGCACCAGACCCTTGATGGTGGTACCGGCGCCAAACGGCCCGCCCTCGCCCGCCATGGGATACCAAGCGTAGAGGGCCTTAAGCGAAGCGGCGAGCTCGGGCGCGGCATCGGGTGCCGTCGCGCGACCCAGCACATGCTCAACAGCCTGGTCCATGAGCTCGTCGGTATCGGTGAGCACCGTGAACTCGGGATCGATGCCCAGCTCCAACGCATGCGCGCGCAGGATACGCGAGCACATGCCGTGAATGGTCGAGATCCACGCGTCGTCGACGGTCAGTGCTTCCTCGTCCATGCCCTCGTCGATAAGCGCACGGCGCACGCGGTCGCGAATCTCGGCCGCGGCATCTTTGGTAAAGGTAATGGCGAGCACCTGGTCCAGATGCTCGACAAACGGACCGGATTCGGGCGAGAGCGCATAGACAATGCGGCGCGTGAGGGTAAAGGTCTTACCCGAACCGGCGCCCGCCGAGACAAACAGCGGGCGGTCGAGCGTTTTGACGATCTGCAGCTGTTGCGGCATCAAAGTCGAAAGATCCATGGTCTACACGTCCCTCCTTACAAACGTTCCTTCGTGGTTATACGAGCAGCGCGCATGCGCGGCCTGAGCCGACGTCGGGTCGACGGCGGCAACGTTGCCTGTCTCGAGCTCGCGCAGACGCTCGGCAATGCCGGTCTCCACGCGATCGAGCAGCGCATCGAAGTCCATGTTGCCGCCCTCGCCGGGAAAGCCCTTCTTAAGGCCTGGGATGCGGCCGTCGCCGCGCTCTTCCTCAAGCAACTCGGCGCTCGCCGCACCGCGCAGCGCGGGCTTGCCGCCCTTGGTCGAAAAATAGAGCGCGGCGCGGGTATCCAGATCCAGCGCCCGACGCATGGCCTGCGCGTAGATGAGTGTCTGAGTATGGGGCGGCAACCAGCGCGGGTCGTCGATGGGGGCCTCGCCCGACTCCTCGTCGCGCACCGTGGGATCGGCGAGCTTAAACTCCTCAACGCCCGTGCGATGCTTGTAGTCGATTACCACGGCGCGATTCTCGGCATCCACATCCACGCGGTCGATGCGCCCGCCGAGCGGCCAGCCGGCATACTCGACCTGGAGCTCGTTGAACGCAAACTCCAGGTAGCGCGGCGCGAAGGGCGCGAGCGCCTCGGACTCGTAGGCAAGAACGCCCTCCAGCTGCGGCAAAATCTCGGCCACCTGGCGCTCCTCCACCGGGGAGAGCGGCACGAGCGGGCCCTCGGTACCGCGCTTGCCCGCATGCTCGGCCAAGGTCTCGTCAAAGACCTCGCGCAGCAGCTCCTTCGCGCGTGGCAGATTCATGGGTGTCACGCGCTCCATGCCCTCCTGGGGCAGACGGGCATGCAAGTGTTCCAGCACGTCGTGGACAAAGTTGCCCTTCTCCATATTGCCAAAGCCAGCGTCGATCGACTGGGGCTTCACGCGGTACGAGACGAACCAGCATAGCGGGCAGGTCGAATAGGCCTCGATCTGCGAGGCAGACGTCAGGCGCGGCACCAGCGGCGCATCCTCGCCCTCGCCATCGCGACGACGCAGGACCAAATACGGAATGGCTTCATCGCTCAGATGCTGAGGAGCTTCGCAGGTCACGCGCTCGCGCCTAAGACCTTCGCCTGCCGCGGGATCGAAGTCCCTTACGATATCGCCCTCACCCACGCACTTCGCCTTGTCGGCGCCAGCGGCCTTAGCGTCGTCAGCGGCCTTGTCGGCGTCAGCGGCCTTAGCATCGTTAGCGGCCTCGGCATGCGCCCGAAACTCGGTCCACACGGCAGCCGGGTAGCACTCGCGCGCCTGGCGATCGTGCGTCACGCGGGCGAGCGTAACCGGACCGCGCGCGGCCTGCATCGCGCGGCCAAAGCGCACGCGCAACAAGGCGGCAGGCTCAAGCGTCACACCGCTGCGATCTAACTCTGCCGCCAGCGTTGCCAGCGGGCCCTCCTCATGTGAGAGCGGATAACTGTCCAGGTCGACGTCGGCAAACAGCACGGCATCGTAGCTGCCGGGGCGCAGGGCCGCCGCATCGGCAAGCGAAGTAAAGCGAACCTGGGCACGTGGCGCACGGTCAACCTCGTAGGTCTCGTAATCGTAGGCGGTGCTACGCTTGTCCACCTTGGTGCGAATGCCATCGAGCACGGGCACGGTCGCGGCCTGCGACACGTCGAGCGCGCGAGCATCGTTCATAAGGATGTCGATCGCGTGGCGCAGCAGGGCCACCTCCGCCTGGCGACGGGCCTGACCGTCGAGACCACCAAGCGCGCGATCGGGCAGTGCCTCGGCAACGGCAAGCATGGCCTTGAGCGCCGTCACGGGCTTGTCGCGCCACAGCGCCTGGAACACGTCCGAGACCACGCACGGCACGTTCTTAAACCAGTTCTCGTCGCTCGCCGCTTTACGCGCGCCCCTCACCTGGCCCTGCACGCTCTGCAGCAGGCTCTTGACGCCCGCAGTGGTCTTGCTGCGCGACAGTCGCATGTTCTTATCGAAGGTACGGGCATTGACGGCATCAGCGCCCGAAAGCGGACTGTAAATCCAGTCGGTAAGCTCCGGCGCGGGCCACCACTCAGTCTTAGAAGCTGCCCCTTCGTCGGCGGCCTTCATACGCTCGATCAGGTTGGCGAGCGCCGTGAACTGCCTGCCCGCAATGGATTGAGAAAACGCCGTGAACTCAACTGTCTCGGCAGCGATATGACGAGCCGCCAGACGAGAGGCGAGCTCACCGAACAGCTGGGGTGCCCGGGCAGAAACAACGAGCACGCGTACGGGGTCGGCGGGCGTTGCAGCAGCCTTATCGTCCTTGGACTCCTTGTGCGTTTTCGCCAACTTATCGATGGCGTCCGCATAAGCATGGGCACGGGCATGGGGGCCGGCGACCTCAATAAAGGCAGGCTGAGCGGCGGTCCCGCAAGCGGCATCAGACGCGACGGCGTCCTCCCTCAGCGGCGCGGCCTCGAACAGCACACCGCGGGCATCAAATGCCGCGGCAAGCTCCTCGCGCATCGCCGCCTGCTCGCAGGCAAGCAGTACGACGACCTCTCCCCCATTGTTCGCCACGGCAGACAGCAGCTCGAGCAGGCCGTGCGCAAACGACGTGATACCGCGCACGCATACGGCGCGGGTGCACGCCGGCAGGTTATCGGCCAGGGCATCGGCCATAATGTCAGCCGCCTCGCAGGGCTCGACCATATCTCGACGGTCCAAACCGCGCGCATAGGCGCACAAAAGTTCAAACACGCGAGCCTCGGCGTCGCTTCTGGGCTTGGGCTTGCAAACGTTGTCGCAGCAACGCTCGGCACCTGTCCCTGCCACACCCGGCAGCACATCGCGAGCCATACGCGCGAGCATACGCACCGTGCCCTGGCTGCGCGAAAGCGGCTGCAGGTCGGCGTCGTCGAGGCGCGCTACCATGTCCGAAAACAGCATCTGGCGCTGCAGGTTGTCGACGAAACCGCGCCCGTCGCCCAAAAGCTCCCAAAGCGAGCGAAGCCACGATGTAGGCGTCTTGTAGTCAATACCCAGCGAAACGCCGGCTTCCGCCGCATCATGACGGCACAGGTCGAGCTCGGCAAACGTTGGCGCCAGCAGCACGGCACGCCCGTGGCGGGCAATAAGGTCGGCAAGCAGCGCCGCCTCGGCATCGCTCAAATCCGCGCCGGCGTTGGTGGTATAGATTCGAACAGGCATGGTCCTCCACTCAAACCGTTCGCAATATTCAATGCTTCCATCCTACCCGCCCGCGCGGACAGATTTGCCCCACGCCAACAGATTTGACCCCTTGGAGACAGAGGAAAATGGATCACCGAGGAGGTCAGTCTAACCCAGTGATCCGTTTTCCTCCGTCCCCAAAGGATCAAAAAACCGCCCCCGAAGGGACGGTTCTGCGCAATTCGTTTGTTGCCGCTGGCCTACTCGCCATCCTCCAGTTTGATGAGGATCTTGCGATAGCCGCCGTACTCGCCGTTGAGTGCCTTTGAAACGCGGCTCACCGTAGTGGACGAAGCGCCGGTGCGGGCCTGAACCTCAACATAAGGCTCGCCCTCATCCAGATAACGCGCAACCTGCAGACGCTGCGATAGATCGCAGATCTCGCGCGGCGTGCAGATATCGGTCAAAAACGCTTGGATATCCTTCTCGTCATCCAAAAGACTAAATGCGTGGACCAGCTGCTTGACATCAGGCTTGTCAAACATGTTCTCGATATTCATCGATCACCGCCAAACCCGCCAAAAGGCATCGAAGTTGATACTGACATCGGGCATCGTTCGCCCGTTCTATGCAATAGGGCAACGCCTGTGGCTTTTGCCCGTAGCAGTTTAGCACACCACCAAACTAAAGCGACAAAACTCTCTGCCAGCGGCGCGTTTTCTAGGACGAACGCCGTTTTGAAACCGAATGCGCACGTAAGCTCCACGAATATCTGAGACAATGGGCGGCCGAACAAGGCGGCACACCCGAGCGGCCGTCCAAGCTGCCGCAGCAAACCGCTTCACGCGACACCGACGCACCCTGCGCAAGAAAGGATTCACACCATGCGCTTTATGCTTAACTGGCTCTTTACCTCGATCGCCATCGCGATTGCCACGTTCCTCGTCCCCGGCATCCAGCCCTTCGGTTTTGCCGAGGCCTGGGTCTGTTTCGCCTTCGTGGGACTGTTCCTGAACATCGTCGATTCGCTCGTCAAGCCGTTCCTGACGGTTATCTCGCTGCCGCTCACGATCATTACGCTGGGTATTTTTCAGCTCGTAGTCAACAGCTTTATGCTCGAGCTGGCCAGCTATCTGTCGGTCAATCTGCTGGGCGCGGGCATCTCCATCGCCAGCTTTGGATCGGCCTTTATGGGCAGCATCCTGGTGTCCATCATGCGCAGCATCCTCGACAGCATCGCCGAGGGCTAAAACGGCCATTCCGGCCGCGCCCGTCTCAACAGCCCAAAACGAAGGCCGCCCATCACAAAAATGGGCGGCCTTCTTATTTGCCAAGTCTCAAAGGGCGAGAGAATCTGCCATTTCCACCCCGTCCCCAAATGGCAGGTGGGCTAGATCACGTAGTCGTAGCCTTCGTTGGGAGCGACAAGTTGATCGAGCGTCACACCGTCGAGGTAGTCGTTGATAAGCTTGTCCAGGTTCTTCCACACGTCGAGCGTGGGGCACTCGTCAGAGCGCGAACAACCCTTGCAGTCGCCATCCAGGCAGGCGACCGGCGCCAGGCTGCCCTCGGTCAGGCGCAAGATCTCGCCCACCGTGTACTGCTCGGGCGGGCGCGTGAGCACATAGCCGCCGCCCTTGCCGCGCATGCCCGAGAGCATGTTGGCGCGCACGAGCGTAGCCAGAATATTCTCGAGGTACTTCTCCGAAATCCCCTGGCGCGCCGCGATCTCTTTGAGCGGGATGCGACCGGCCGCCTGATGCTCGGCCAGGTCGACCATAACGCGCAGGGCATATCTGCCCTTTGTGGAAACCAACATATATATAGCTGCCTTTCGGTCTTTTAATTCGTAGAAATTCTAGCCGAAAAATTGGTTTTGAAAATACCTATTCCCGTCAAGATGGTTAATCGACTCGTAATAATCTTCTATTTCCTATTGCGTTACTAGGCTTTACTGTCTACTATGCTTGCCAACAGCAAAACGAACAACCTATAAGGTTTGTGGGTTTCGCTGCTACACACACCGTAAAACCACACGGTATCCAGTCATTTGAACACTTTGGAGGTTCACCATGAGCAAGGTTTACACGTCCATCGATCAGCTTATCGGCCACACCCCGCTTCTGGAGCTCACCCACTTTGAGGCCGACGAGGACCTCAAGGCCCGCGTGCTCGTCAAACTGGAATACTTCAACCCCGCCGGGTCCGTTAAAGACCGCGTCGCCAAAAACATGATTGACGAGGCCGAGAAGGCCGGCAAGCTCGTGCGTGGCGGCGACTACACCATCATCGAGCCCACGAGCGGCAACACCGGCGTCGGCATCGCTTCGGTGGCGGCGGCCCGCGGCTACAAGGTGATCATCACCATGCCCGAGACCATGTCCGTCGAGCGCCGCAAGCTTATGCAGGCATACGGTGCACAGCTCGTGCTCACCGACGGCTCCAAAGGCATGAAGGGCGCCATCGCCAAGGCCGAGGAGCTGCAGAAGGAGACCCCCAACAGCATCATCGCCGGCCAGTTTGTGAACCCCGCGAACCCGGCCATTCACAAAGCCACGACCGGCCCCGAGATCTGGGACGACACCGACGGCAAGGTCGACATCTTCGTCGCCGGCGTCGGCACCGGCGGCACCGTGACCGGCGTGGGCGAGTTCCTCAAGGAGCAAAACCCCGAGATTCAGGTCGTCGCCGTCGAGCCCGCCACCTCCCCGGTGCTCTCCAAGGGCCAGGCCGGCCCGCACAAGATCCAGGGTATCGGTGCCGGCTTTGTGCCCGACGTCCTCGACACCCAGGTCTATGACGAGATCATCCCCGTCGAGAACGACGACGCCTTTGCCACCGGCCGCGCCGTGGGCCACAAGGAGGGCGTGCTCGTGGGCATTTCGTCCGGCGCCGCCGTGTGGGCCGCACTGCAGCTGGCCAAGCGCCCCGAGAACGAGGGCAAGACCATCGTGGCGCTGCTCGCCGACACCGGCGAGCGCTACCTGTCCACGGCACTCTTCCAGGACTAGAGCTCTCGTTCCTAGAACGAGTCCAAGGCACGCCGGTCTCCCCTCTCTTCTGGCAGCCTGAGCTCATCCCAACAGGGTGTCCCACAGGACGCCCGAACTTGCTACAATGTCTGCGGCGCGGAACCAGCCTCCCGCGCCGCTTTTCTTTTTTGGCCACATGCCACCAAGGAGAACCTCCCCATGCACAACAAGCGCGTGCTCGTCGCCATGAGCGGCGGCGTCGATTCCAGCGTGACCGCGTATCTGCTCAAAAGTCAGGGTTACGAATGTGTCGGCGCCACCATGCGCCTCACCTGCCCCGCACCCGACCCCGCCACGGGCATGAGTAAGGTCGACCGCGACATCGCCGACGCAGAGGCCGTCGCCGAGCGCATAGGCATTCCCCACCATGTGCTCGACTTGCAGCAAACCTTCGACCGTAACGTAATCGAGCGCTTTGTGAACGCCTACCAGGAGGGGCTGACGCCCAATCCGTGCATTATCTGCAACCGCCACATTAAGTTTGGCGCGCTGCTCGATGCAGCTCTGGACATGGGCTGCGACTACATCGCCACGGGCCATTACGCCAAAACAAGCCAGGCGGCAGACGGCACCTGGCAGCTGCATCGCGGCGAGGACCCCAAAAAGGACCAGAGTTACTTTTTGTATTCGCTTACGCAGGAGCGTCTGGCGCGCACGATTTTTCCGCTGGCGGGTCTGGACAAGGAGCGCGACGTGCGCCGGATTGCCGCCGAGCAGGGCTTCATCAACGCCAAGAAGGCCGAAAGCGAGGATATCTGCTTTATTCCAGACGGTAACTACGCGGGCTATATCGAGCGCCGCTGCGGACATCCCGCTGCACCGGGCGACATTGTGTGGCGCGACGGCAGCGTGGTCGGGCGCCACAACGGCGCGCTGCGCTACACCATCGGCCAGCGCAAAGGCCTGGGCGTCGCGATGGCGCATCCCGTGTACGTAACGGGTGTCGACGCCGTCAACAACACCGTGCATCTGGGCGAGGCCGAGGACCTGACGGCCGCAGCACTCACGGCCAACGACTGGATCTGGAGCGCCCCTGCTGACCGCATGGAGGCAGAGCTCGACGCCGGCGGCATTCACGTGGGCGCCAAGTACCGCTACCGTCAAAAGGACCAGGCAGCAACCCTTACACGTGGCGAAGACGGGCAAATGCTGCTAACTTTTGACGAGCCACAGCGAGCCATCGCCCCCGGCCAGGCAGTCGTCGTCTACCGCGGCGACATCGTCTTGGGCGGCGGCACCGTTACGTCAGCCATCAAATAACAGCTCCCCGCCACCGCAAGTTATAGAGGACGCCCCGGCTGGCATCGCTGCAACAACCGGGGCGGCAGGCTCGATGAGCATTGTCGATGCGTCTAGCGCTGAACGTAGGCGCGGACGAGCTCGTAGGTGTTGCGCACGCCGTCCATGTGGCTGCGCTCGTAGTTGTGGCTCGCGTACACGCCGGGGC